>Ga0209780_1001644_pt1 | contig 15049 bp, 8 predicted proteins | sample WorMetexBAHAMAS2_FD_187384 | JGI IMG/M metagenome (GOLD analysis project Ga0209780, IMG submission 187384) | Marine gutless worms symbiont microbial communities from Max Planck institute for Marine Microbiology, Germany - Inanidrilus exumae... | ecosystem: Host-associated > Annelida > Digestive... | reverse complement strand
CTTATAGGAAGTCGACCACGCGCTTTCCAACGAGCCATAGATGAACCGTGTACGTTACCCCTAAGTCCCTCAAAGAGTGGCACAGAAACGCGATATCGCTGTTTGTGCCAGTAAAATTCAACTTCTGTCGAAAAAAGTCTGCTACAAACTTTCTTTGTATGAAAACTTCCAGCGGCAAAGTTGTAGGTACATCATCGGTGACCTTGAATGACCTTGAACGGCGAAATGGTCCTTATTTTGCGTTATTTTACCGAATTTGGTAGTGGCCCTTATTTTGCATTATTTCACCAAATTCGTGTACGATGTCGTCGTAAAACAATTGTTAGGCTTACCTCGGTTTCAAAATCTACTTTTGATATTGTATGACCATATTAATACCATATGCGCAATTAGTCAGCGATTATTTAGGCCAAACAAACTGTGATAACTCGGTGTGATGGGCGTAGGTGCATAGATGATTGGATGCATAGATTACCATTGACGCGTAGTTATAGTACAAATTATGAACTCAGTTTAATGGGCGTAGGCTCTGGCCTCTACATGTACGATGTCGTCGTAAAACGTTCACGTTCGCTATCTCATCTTCTGATGAGTTCTTGTCAATCCGTTGCTATTGAGACCCACGGCCCATCGAACGCATCTGCCTTGAACTTCCTCAGCGAGGTTGGCCGTCGGTTGAGTTCTATCTCTGGAGATCTTCGCGAGACCTTGTTCCTATTCCAGCGCCTCTCTGTTAATATCCATCGCTTTAACTCAGTCCTCATTATGGACTCAATCTGCACCACTGACGAAGATCCGTACCTCTAGACACCAGTGATACTATCCGCCTGCTCAAGTTGCTCATTCTGAATGAGTATGCGGTACGCTATGCCGTCGCTCGCCATTACCTTGGTCATGTCGACGTTGGTAAGGAGGTTGTATTTAAGGCTGACTTGGTCTTGGGACGTGGGATGAAGGTGGAGAACGTCCACTCCTTTGGCCACTCACCATTGTCCCAGATCGCCACACACATTCTGCGCATTCTGTCCAGTACTGTCTCTCTTTCTGCTTTAAACAGTCCTGCTGGAACCTCATCACATCAGGCAGTTCAGACTGTCTATTTATTTATTTATTTATTTATTATTATGTATAATAAAAATCACGTCAAACGCGTGAAATGAAGTACAACACAAAAAGAATAGCAGTCTCTCTGACGGTTGGCACGAGCAACGTCTGAACTAAGTAGTGGATGCTCTTGCTGCCAAGTTGCATTACCTCAAACTGTCTCGCTTTTCCTTTATCTCGTTCTTGCTTTTTATGCAGCAGAATTAAGAGTAATCTGGTTAGATATCCCACTCTCCATTTTCTCTGATGTATCTAAGCTAAAGTTTTTTTCGTGTACATTTCTTTTTTTACATATACATACATACATTAGAGTTTTTTGTATAGCGCATAGAAATTAAATAGAGTCACCATGCGCTTAATTTAATTAGGATTACTTTTGTGTTTGCAAATATGCGTGTGAGTGTGTCATGGTAGATTGAGCGGATAGAGAATCACAAGCTGTGGATGACGTACGCGCTACACAGACACATCATGTGCAAGAACAAGCCACGTGACGAGGTTGAACGACTGTTGTGGCACGGTACTGGTATTGATGCGCTGGACAACATCTACGGCTTTGGATTCAACCGCAACTACTGTGGCAAAAACGGTACATTTCGCTGCTGACATAGCGAAATAAAGATACTTATTATTACACCGGATAGAGCAGATTCCAAAACATTTCACAAATCGATCCCAACAATCTACACATTGTCTCAAAACATAGGCTATTTTTACCGCTCGACGCAATGCTAGCGCGGTATATGCTGTCGTCATGTGTCAGTTTGTCCGTCCGTCACACGCCGATATTGTAACGCCTAAACGTAGAATCACGCAAACAACGCCGCACGATAGCACAGGAATTCTAGTTTTCCGTTGCGAAAGATCTCGGTTGTATATAAACATCAGAGGAATTATACTGTTTTGTATGTTGGCTTTGTGTATTAGTTTGCATCAGTTGCATTATGTGTACCATATATTTTTGAATGCAGCTTTAGACATGTTAGTGACTTTTAGGTCCTTGGTCTTTTCATTAAATCGCTCAATCGTTGCCAACCTGTTATTGCATACAGCAACAGCCTATGGACTGGGTGTCTACTTTGCGACGAATTTCAACTACTCGGCTCGAAGAACTTACTCTCCACCAGACCAGGACGGCATCAAGTACGTGTTCCAGTGTCGAGTGTTGACTGGCCAGTTCACGGTTGGCAGTCCAGGCATGAAAGAACCTCCGCATCGTACTGACACCGTCAAGTTCCGCTATGACTCCGTCACCAACGACGTTCGGAATCCCGAAATTTTTGTTATCTTTAACGATAATCAGTCCTACCCGGAATATCTGGTCGCCTTTAAGGGTTAACTGAAACACAAGCTGAGTTAATTGAAGTGTTTACTACAGTATACAGACCACTAATAGGAAGTGATACATGGCCTATCGAATAGCGGAAATTTTGATGACCTTGAGTGACCTTCAATGTCATTTACCCACGGCAAGCTTTTTCAGATGTGAGTTTTGTACAGTTGTGCGCCAGTTAACAACATTTCAATTGGCATAGCGTGTCGCGCGGTCCGTCTGCTATAGCTGAGCTTCTTGGCTCAACTTATTGATGAATGGAGTCACCACAACGGGGTGTCGAATACACATGGGGTAGAATGCATTTGCGACTTTTGACAAATAACTCGCTATATGATAGGAGGTAAGGACACACATTCTGTGAAAGGTGAATAGGAATTTATTTGCTCTATCAAGCGGTGAGATTGCCGATGACCTCGAGTGATCGCCAATGCCAAGTTGCCCCAATTTTGCATTTTGGAATTGTATATTTGGAATGGCCGAAGCTGAGTCTTCTAATTTTGTACAGGTCGGCCATAGCATGTAAAGTAAGTAAGTAAACAGTGTATAGCAGTTAGCATCAACTTAGCTTTTACCGCTATGGGAAACTCACATGCCATATGGGATCACACAGTGTTACCTGCCACCTGGCGGATGTGAGAATCCCGCCTTTACCCTCAGCCGAGGCAGGTACTCGATTTAGCGACCCCGGATGGATGCAAGGCTGAGTTGACCTATGTTACGTGAAAGCGGACCAGCTGGGAGTTGAACTCGCGACCTGTCAATCGCAAAGTCCAGCGCCAACACGCAACACAATATATGAGATTTGGGATGACAAACCAATGAAACCAGCTGCAAATCATCGTACTCTGGGTCAAAGCGACTCATTTTAAAAATTATGGGGCCCATTATATCTTTGAAACGGGTGAAGTTAGGCACTTAAAGTTATAGACAGACTGATCGTGGCGAGTATTTTATTTATTTAGAATTTCACAGTTACGTTTAAATTCAAATTAAATGAAAAACTAATCAATGATAACAGTCGCAACCGTAGGCGATGCACTAACAGATACCTTCAGTGCAAACATGGAGCAGTGCAACCAGTACAAGCAGTCTAGATGCTTACAGTATAAGATAGAGATGTTGTTAGGCCTACTACAAACTATTGATAGGAACTGATAGGCCGTTAATGGACTATTGAATGGCGCCTTTTCTGGTGACCTTGAGTGACCTTCAAGAGCAGTTCACTTACTCCAACTCTTTTTGTACAGTTGTGCAGCACTTGACAATACATTTCAACTGACACAGCGCGTCGCGAAGTCCCTCTGCGAGACAGCCGAGGTTCTTGTAGAGTAGTGCATTTCTGATTGTATGGTCACTTAACATAGACAAGGTTGAATCTTGCAAACTTTGTTCGGTAAAGAAGCGACCAGTGGGCTTATTACAGGTCTGTCTCATAGACCATTTCTGAACGGCTTGCTGGCATAGATCTGGAGTATTTACAGGTCAGACAGCAAGTGTGATATTTCAATTTTATTGTCATAAAATAATTTGCCGTAAAATTACGAGTCATAATTATGATTACCGGTGTTTTTTTGATCGTCTTAATACTAGATGACATTGCTATAAACTATCCAAGAGCTATCAACACGTTTAACATAAGTATTTTTACTAATCTAGTATAAATAGTATTATTTGTTGTTTTTTTATTTTATTTTTATTTTTTAGGTTTAGTTGTCATGAGCAGACATAAGTGCGAAGTTATCGCCTGTCTGTCCAGCCAAATGCAATGCGAAATCATGAAGTGTTATATTGTGTATTGAACTTATGGCAACTAAATTTGATTTGATTTGATTTGATCGTAGATGATTATCTGCGGAATTTGTTGCTTTGTTCAGTAGTAAAAGCTTCTAACGTAAATGCTTTGGGTCTATTTATGCGTTTATCTTGATTTCTTATGTGTATCTGTTGGCATATCTGTGTGAGTTGAGATTCGTTCACAATCACACACCGGCTGCTGTGCAATGCCCCACCGTGCACTGTCGGCCGCCCGCGCGCCCAGCCCGCCCGCGCGCCCGCCGGCAGTGTTACAGACTACGACGACAGACACCGGAAAGCAAAACAATACTGGCCCATTAGGCGACCCGGAATGCGGCAACTTTGTAACGTGCCTTTGTTGTTTATGTTTTGCCGTGTTTTCGAGAACGTGTGTAGCAAATCCAAAAAACGGAAAAAGTTATGTTTTTGGATTTCGAAAAAAAGATGTAAAATACGTACTCACGAACACTGATTGATACACAATTTCAAAAAACGTAAAAGTCATGTTTTTAAAATCTGAAAAATACGTAAAGTACGTAGTCTCGAAGACCGTGCTAGAGTATGCCACATGTCTGGTGACCACTACATTGCGTGGAACAGGATTAACCGCATTGAATCTGTACAACGTCCATTTACCAAACGCTTAACAGGGTATGACACTCTCGACTATAAAAGTCGACTAAAGCGTCTCCATGCGGACAGCCTTGAACTGAGACGGCCATGACCTGATCTATATTTACAAGTTACAAGGTTGTCTTTGGTCATAAATGGCGCTGCTAAATGCTAATGACTTTTTCACACTCACAAGTCTCATCCATTCCACTAACACACGACGTCATACTTACAAACTATTTCCTCACTGTAACCGCGTTGACCTGTACAAGTATTTCGTCTGACAGCGTATAGGTCTAGACACATGGAACAGCCTACCTGCCAAACCGAATGACTTCAGTAGTCTCGCCCGGTTTACTCGTTTAGTCGTTTTTAGCGAACGTCAACTACGTTACGTTCGCTATATGCCATCGCCCGTCCGTCTGTCGTTTGTCTGTCTGTGACGTTGGTGCACCCTACTCAGCCGGTTGAAATTTTCGGCAATTTTTATTCACCATACGATAGCCCAGGGACTCTAGTTTTCTGATGCCAAAATCGTTGGTGGGGGACGCCCCTTTTCCCCTGAAATTTGCGTTCAAAGTGACCCACTCCCCCTTTCAAACAGCGCAATTTCGACCAATATCGGCTCATAGTGCCTCAACCGTGGTAGCTAGCGAAAAAAGTTCAATTAGCGCTTATAGGAAGTCGACCACGCGCATTCCAACGAGCCATAGATGAACCGTGTACGTTACCCCTAAGTCCTCCAAAGGGTGGCACAAAACGCGATATTGCTGTTTGTGCCAGTAAAATTCAACTTCTGTCGAATAAAGTCTGCTACAAAGTTTCTTTGTGTGAAAACTTCCAGCGGCAAAGTTGTAGCTACATCATTCCCCTATCCAACGGTCCATAGATCGATTGCGGGCGACGTCCCCGTCTACCTGTAATTGGCGTTCGAAGTGACGCACCCCTTCACAAAACCGATTTCCAAAGCTTTCGTTTAAGAGTTATTAAGCCGTCACAGCTGGCACGGATACTTTCTGCGACAGAAATTTAGCCAAAAGAATCTAGTTTTTAGCAATATGTCACTTATGGCGATATTCTAAGGGAATCATCCCCAGCGAGGGCGTTAAAATGACGAACTTCCGATTGCGAGGTTGTATTCCAGTTGATTCCTGACATATGGTTGCCAACACAGTCTACTTATAGACTGTGGTTGTGCAGTAATACGGTTCTGCCCGAATATGTCTCTGCAACAGGTCCACGACTCCACGCCAGAAAATATCTATATATGTATCTGTGGTCCACGCTCACTCTCTGGCGGCGCCTTGTTGAATATTCAACGTGTGCGATGTCGTCGTAAAACAATTGTTAGGTTTACCACGGTTTTCAAATTCTACTTTTGATAGTTTATGACCATATTAATACCATTTGCGCGATTATTCAGCGACTATTTAGGCAAAACAAACTCTGATAACTCGGTTGGATGGGCGTAGGTGTATAGATGATTGGGTGCACTGCATCGATGACCATTGACGCTTATAGTTATAGTAGAAATTAAGAACTCAATTTAATGGGCGTAGACTCTGGCCTCAACATGTAAGTTATCTCCGAAACGGTACAAGACAGGAGGTAAGTTAGTATTAATCATTAATACGAAGTCGTATATGAGCTTTCGATTGGTACCAAACTCGGTGACCTTGAATGCACTTGAACGGCGAAATGGCCCTTATTTTGCGTGATTTTTAAGAAATTTGCTAATTTTAGGGGCATATTGTGTAAAAGTCGTTGACAAAGCCATAACTATGGACAATTAACGATTACTATGTCTAGTAGTAAACGTCTGCAGAGAAACCGCGCGACGCCCACGGTATAAATTCTTAGCAGATTGATAAATTCAAGACTTAATGCGCAGTACTGGCCTATATAGCTATCGTTTTGATAAGAAGTCGTATATGAGCTTTCGATTGGTACAAATATCGGTGACCTTGAATGACCGCGAACGGCGAAATGGCCCTTATTTTGCATTATTTTGCCGAATTCTTGCACGATGTCGTCGTAAAACAATTGTTAGTTTTACCTCGGTTTCAAAATATGCTTTTGATAGTTTTTGACCATATTAATACCATCTGCCCTTTATTCGGCATTATTTAGGCAAAACAAACTCTGATTACTCGGTTTGATGATATGCGAGGCGCATAGATGATTGGTTGCACTACATAGATTACCATTGACGCTTAGTTACAGTTGAAATTAGGAACTCAGTTTAATGGGCGCAGGCTTTGGCCTCTACATGTACGATGTCGTCGTAAAACGTTGACGTTCGCTATATCATCTTCTGATGAGCTCTTGTATTAGAAGCGCAGACTTATCACAGTTTTTATTGCTTGGGTACTAACCTATAGCTGTTCTTAGATGTTTTTAGTACTTTGTGGTATTTTGTGCATTTAACGTAGTGCCATTCGGCCTTGGCGTGTTACTCTCGTGTGCGTGTATTTGACTGCTATTTACTGTCTTACATATATATGCATAGAGAGTTTTTAGTAAATAAATAAATAAATGTATGTTGTTCAGATTTAATTCAGTTCAGTTTGTCAAGAAGCATGCACCGCAGTTCATTTTAATTACAGTTCTACTGTATTATGACTGGAATTAAACAATATTTGACGTTTTACACATTTTCCACTATAGATAAGGATACTCGTTTGCTCTGTTTTGCAGATGTTAAGAGAAATATTAATGGCTTTCAGCGGGAGTGTTATTTTCGCTCCGCAGCTAGATCATCTGGTCGCAGGCCAGATTTTATTAGCACGAACAAGAGACACGGAAAAGGCAGTGTTTTTTGAGTTTAAGTGTTGTATGCGTGGTTGAACAATTCCACGTAATTTGACAGCAACTTGCCGTCATAGAATGTCAAAAAGACAAGTTGTTCTTGGCTGAAATTAGGCAGACGCGATCTGAAAAAAGCAACGTAGTAATCAGCAGTCACGGGAAACAGCGATAAAGCTATTCATTAAAAAATTTCAGCCATCACATCGACGGAGTTAAGCTCACGATAATGAGGACTAATTTATGCATCGGAATGTGTAGGCCTATACATAGTATGCAATTTTTAAAAGACGAAAAATCGATTTTTGAGCAGTGGAGAAGAGGACTTGATTAGATGCATTCAGCGCTGTGCGCTAACCTGATTCCACTGCATGTCTTAGATCAATGACACTAACTGAACGTCGCTTTGATTACCCAGTTAGTTTTTGACTGAACACTACACCGCGAGAAATAGGTGTAGGTTTTCTTACTTTTAGGGGTGTATCATATGTCCAACTCCTCAGGTATGATTAACATACCTCCTATGTAGGGTATGTTTTCCTACCCTCGAATTTCATACCCTAAACGTATAAATTCATACCCTATTGGAAGGCTATTGGGTATGGATGTATGTATGACAAGGCATAGATCAGAAGGGGCGTGTGGCGCTGGAGGCGGTCAGGTTTCAGTAGCGGGCTTCGCCATAATCGTCATCGTGTCGTCATAGAGTGAACGTAAATTCATTGGTGGTGGCTACTCGTCGTCGACGGGTGCCGAGGGTCGGTGGGCGCTGGCTGATCGTCTGTTGATGGACGGAGTTCGTCGTCTCTGAGCGTTGGAACTTGCAGCAGCCGCAGCAGCAGCGTCTTCGCGGTCCTGCAGGTCCGACGATGACTGTCTCTGACGCATGTCGTTCGTCCGATGTGCCGCCGCCATCACGCTTACACCGCCAGTCGACTGTGATTCGTTTTCGATCTGAAACATAATATACAGTTACGTCGTAGCAACTCCGCTTCTTTTGAGCTACTCGGTTTTTATTTTTTCCTTATTTTTCGTTTCCGGGCCGTGCGCTAGATTTAGCTGATAATGACTGCTATCGGCAAAAACCCGCTATAATTATATAGCTACTAACTGGGGCGTAGTCGTTAAATGTAGCCCACAAATGAATGTATTGTACATTCTCCTTGTTTTTGCTTACAACAACACTGTGTTCACTTATCGATGTACACTGTACAGCACTAGGCCTACATGTATAATAAATCATCTACAATTCTAACGTCTCTAGCGTCAACGCGTTCTTATAACGTCATATTAGTTAGGCCAAATGCATCTTCTGAATAACATACGCCGTAAATTGCTGTCAGGCACGTGCAAATAAGATCAATTTCCCAACATGTTCAAAGGCTCAATCGAGAATGGGGCGTGGAAGGTGTACACAGGGCTCCTCTGCCGGTGGGAGGGATCTGGCAAGCAGTAGTATTTTAGTTACTAATCACTGCTGGAAATGGACGAATAGGGGCCTAGGGCCTAATATGATTTGCGGTGAATGGTTATGCAAGAGGATGCGTTGCGTTTTTTATTTGCACGAATTTGAACAGAAACTGCGGTAGTTTGACACAGTGTTTAAATCACATGTAAACATTTTCGTCAAAGAAATCGCTACACAAAAAAATTCCCACAACTTTGGTGATGACGCTAAAGATCCGCTAATACAATGGATCCGGCTCAGTCGGTTTTAGCGCCCTGTTGTCTCTGCAGAGCAGCTGTAGTGTTCAGTGAGAATTTTAATGAATGAATGAATGAATGAATGAATGTTTATTTGTACAGTAACTAAAATGAACTTACACAATAAAACATAGGCTACATGCAGGACAACAAGGTTACATTAGCAGCGCTAACAGGTGCCCTATGATAAACTAATTTAAACGTCGTTACACATTAAAAACTCACTAAAATCAACAGTTTTAATACATCTCTTAAAAACAGCAAGACTAGTAAAACTGACAGTATGTGGTAAACTGTTCCATACGTTGACAACTCTACAAGCAAAAAACTAACTCTGACATTACTACTTCTTGATTTGTAAAGTTTGTAGGCACTAGGCATGCCCTCTGGTGGACAGTGAGGAAAACTCAAAAAAATCGCAGCTGTCATGAAATAGCACAGCGTTGACTCGGTCTGACATTCGACTCACCTGGCGCTGTTTATCGAAGTGTTCACGGTGCGCTGTCTGTTTGGTTTTGTCGATCAGCGAGTTCATCCATCTCGGCTTCGACGGCAGGATGTCAGCGGCGGTCGCAGTGCTCCAGCGAGCGGCCAGGCTGCGAGACCGCGACGCTCGGTCCGACCACGGCGCTGCCTGTCCGTCGTCCCGGCCGGGTCGACCCTGACGACCGCCGCTTGGCCATTGGGCGGCCGTGTCGAACCGGTCGACGACCGATTTGACCCCGGGACAGCCCGGACTGACGTACAGCGGCTTCACAGTGCTCGCGCTTTCGTCGTCACACGTCTGACATCACCCCCAACAGCCGTTGTATTTATTTATTTATTATCAATTTGTACACATAGTACAAGAAAAACAAAAAAGTTACACAGTTGCTAGATAGTTTACAATACAACTGATTTCATTTCTCGTAAATGTATAATAACCAGAGTTTTTACCAACAGTATCGCGCAATAATATAGAGTCTCGCAAAAACTGTGCTACAGCAAAACGTCTATCATTTATCAGCAAAGAACACTATCTTCTAACTATACTATACTTCTGGCGTCGAAATACAATTTACCGCGAGACGCTATGCTAGCGCGGTATATGCATGCTGTCGTCGTGTGTCTGTCAATCCGTCTGTCACAAGCTGGTATTGTACCAAAATCGCATACAAACAGCTTTAAAATGTAATTACAAGAAGCCAGCACTCACAAGAGTGCAAAGACCCAGACCAGTACTACTTTTGTGCCTTGTGACCTTGACCTTCTGCCCCGAAATAAACGGGCTTCCAGGACACAGCGCCATACGATAGCCCAGGGACTCAAGCTTTTTGATACCAAAGATCTCGTTAAAATTTCAATGGGGTCAGCGTCGATGGGAGAGACAAGTAGGCATACAGACTGGGTGAAATAGGCGATTTTCGACCAATATCTCGCTATGTCTCAGAAACGGCGAAAGATAGGCACTTACTGTGGAGAGCTATAGGAACTCATATGCGCTCTATCGAATGGCGCTATTTCTAGTGACCTTGCGTGATCCTAACTACTACCCCAAACCACCCTATTTTCCACATTTTGTATCGTCTATCATATATTTGTAGTGGGTGATGATAAAAGACTTCGTGGTAGGTTGATCGTAGCAAGACTTATCCCATGGATGACAATCCATCCCTAAAAGGGCGTGATTAGGTCACGTGATAAACTATATGTAAATTTTGGGGTGCACGAATCATATCTTTAGAGCGGCTGAAGCTAAAGTTGTCATATTTTGCAAACGTGTAGGCTATATCAAGACTAGTGCTAGCCCATGAATGTCAAACCATTCCTAGAAAGGGCGTGTCATGGTCACATGACCCGTTTTGTATTTCGACGCCCGAAGTCATACCTACAAAACGGCTGAAGCGAGAGTCATCAAAATGAAATTGTACACATGTCCAATTGTTAGGCCTATCTCAAGTGTTAGTGCCTTGGGGTAACAAAGGGTGTGGGTAGGTGTTTGCACTCTTGTGAGAGCCGGCTTCTTCTAGGTTTTTTGTTCATTGATCCGTGGTCTTATAGTGTCTTTCGCTCATACCACGATCCGTCGTTAATCTTGTCGTCATGACGACGACGACAACGATAATGTACTATTGAACCTTTTGTTTGTTTTCGACGCAGCCTTTGTCGAACGTCCTCGACGCTGACCCACATACGTTGACCTTCGACCCGACCTCGAACTTGCTGGCCATGTTTCTCGTCCGACCTCGTTCGACGATCTCGCATGCCCCTGCAGTCGACGAGCTGTCGCACTGTGTTGTGACGTCATCAGAGCGAACGTGTCTGTGACGTAACGGCGACGCGTCGCGACTTCCGCTTCCGCTTTTCATACCTGCCAAAGCGCGTTTTGTGGTATGAACTACATGTGTGGAATATGTATCGGATAATACGAAATTTGCGTTTATTGTTCAGCATTTTACTAGTGTTTCGTACGTAGCCCACGGAAAGGTGCAGTTATCTGCCAATTCTGATTATGCCCTTTCAATCGCGAACTCAACTATACGTTCCCACACCATCAGACGGCGCGGAGGTAAAGACAAAGTTTAAATTAATTTTTAAGTTTAGTCGCATATCCAAAACCGCCATTTTATGCATTTTTGACGTGGATCAGCGATGCCTGCAGTACGGATCGACGATTATTCAAATCTCAGAGTTCCGTTTTTTGCCGCGCGACGCTATGATAGTGCTGTATGCTAATGCCCTGTGTCCGTCTCCCTATGCGTCCGTCTGTCCGTTGCATGCAACTCGAAATTCTATCACAACGACTGAAGCCCGGTCCACACTAGCAACAATGTTGCCGTTTGGGGCAACAATGTCGAAGCAACGTTCGACTTTGTCGAAAGGACGAAATTTCAACGCAAAACTCGTTCGACATTGTTGCCGTTTTTGGCAACAAAGTCGAACGTTGCTTCGACATTGTTGCCAAAAACGGCAACAGTGTCGAAGCAACATGCGACATTGTAGCATTCGACAATGTTGCTTCGACATTGTTGCTGGTGTGGACCGGTCTTAACGTGTCATCGTGCAAACATACGATAGCCCAGACAGGGACTGCTTTCGCGGTCACCGTGTCTGTATGTCTATAGGTATGTCTGTCTGTCTGTCTGTCCGCTCGCATATCTCCAAAATCATGTGTGCAAAACAGTCCAAACGTCGGTAAATTTTCTGTACAGGTATTGTGGGCCGTTTACTCGGTCTTCCTTTAACGGCACTGCAATACGTTATGTACTTCCGGTTTTGTGGGTGACGTCATATTTTCACATAATGGAGCCAATGGGTCAGTGTCAAAGACGACGCATGTATGTTTCGTCGAGTTTGCCAGATGGCGGCACTAAGGACGAAGTCTGCCGTCTGCGACTGCGTCTTGTTTTACGTTGAAAGAGTAAGATAGTACTTTCTGCAACTCCGCAGTTAGTCTATCCTCCCTACAAGTCCCCAATATAGGCCCATTACCTGGGATAGAGAGTACCCATGCGGAAATAGTCCAATATTTAACCTTGATCAGGTTGTCTCTTTTATGTTTGTGATCATTGTCCATCGTAAGATTCAAAGTCAAAGTATTTATTAAAAGCATTCGCCTACACGACTCCTGTTTTTCACTTCTTTCCAGATACACAGGAATAGTGGTTTAGTCTTAAGTAGCGTTCTCCCTGCCGCCGTAGCACGCGCGTTATTATGGCCGTAACGCGCGAGTTCACGCGCGTTACGGCCGTCGCAGTGCGCACACGCGGGGGGACGGTCTCTAGCAATGCTAGATATTCAAACATCTTCGACGGCGTACGCACACCGTCGACCGCCCACTTTAGAGGACACATTCAGTGTGACTGTGGCATATGAACATTATTTGAATATTATGCCATAAATAATGTGTGAATTGCGCAGTAATAAAAAGATAAGGAATGGATAGCGACAGCAGTAGTGATGTAGACGTCGTTCTCGCATATAATTTACACCAAAAACGTCAGTACGAACGCTATACTTTTGGCTAAGATCAAAGTGTACTGAAATCTAGCAATGCTAGATTTTTGAGAACGTTCCCATGGAACGTTTGAACACGTTCGATCGTGGTCGACCACCGTCGACGGCGTCCTACGCCGTCGACGACCGTAACGCGCGAGTACACGCGCGTTACCGCCGTAACGCAGTGAGAACGCTACTTTAATAGTTACGATGCGTCAAAAAACCTTTGGCGGACAGGATGATTATGATGATAATGAATAGATTTGTAGAGCGGGTCATAAATGATCCTCAGACGCGCTGTCGATCAGCCGAACAGGTGGGCCCCCTGATGTCGAGCGAACGTCAATGGGGAGAGAGTTGCGGTTCACAGGGCGGCTGGTTCCAGATGACTGGACCTGCGACCGCGAAACTCCTCATCCCCAGCGTGGTCCTTCCGGGATCTACTGGGAGAGCATAGGGGGCTACAGGGAACGTCTCCTGAAGTTGCTAACACGTTGACGCTAGCGAGACTAGTGTATCCTTACCGTGCGACGATGTTTTAGTACCAAGTCCAGCATCAACCTCATCCACACGTCGATATCGTTTCCATATACTCAAAGATATACGCCTAGCGATGACGTCACACTGCAAATTACGTCGGCATGGTTCTACTAGACAGGGCTAATAATTAAAGTAGATGCTACCACCACTGGTCTTAACCGTAGCGATTAGGGCTGAATTATGGCGACCCCTTAAGAAACTGGAAACACTGTCCTCGATCGAGGATCGAGGTCAGACCGACCGCGTTACCGCGTTACCACGCCTATACGTGCTGCACGTTGACCTCTGACCTTACCATAGTATGACCGTCACTTTGAGTCCCAGGCGAGCTATGGTCATGACCCACAAATACACGAAATCTCAAGTTCAAAGGTCAAGCGGTTCAAACGATAGCATGAAAACAAACGGACGGACAGACGGTCGGACGCTACCGATTATTTTATCTTCTGGCTAACGCGGTCAAATAGGCCTATTAGGCGTAGTGGCATTGTGTTGTATAGACAAAAAGAACACATCAGAAAAATTGCAAATAATCCCGTCAAGTTTATCTTACAGAGATGCCGAAAAGGCCAAAAAATTCTTCTTGTTGTTCTTGTTCTTCAATTCGTTACACCTTTTCCCGGGCACTTTCTCAAACACTGCAACAGATATGAGCCTACTTAATGCACCACTAGGCCCGTAGATGTGTTTTTAAGGGGTGTCGTTGATACTGTGTCCGATGTGTGAGGTCAAATGCCCAAAAACACCCAAGAGAGGGCGTGAACTGAATAGGTCCAGGCATTTTCAAGCCAAACTCGGAGAAATTAAAACTGAAAATCGAAACTCATGCGCCGATTCTAAACCAATTTTGCACAACGATAAAGATTAAAGAACGCCAAGTACTCTTCGTCGGTGGTCCAAACTTCGCGTACGTGTAACAAATCCAAGATGGCCGATGGCCGCTATCTTAAAAACCAATAAACAGCAACATTAGCGCAATGTATTGACCGATCGCCATGAAATTTGGCAAGATGACGTATTTTGTCTCTCGGTACTGTGGTCAAAAGTTCGAATATTTAATTATCCAAAGTGCCGGACGGCCGCCATTTTGAAAATCGAAAAATCGCCCTTTATCAGCAACGGGTCGCGCGATCGCCACATAATTTGGCGTGATGACCTTCTGCACCTGATCGGCGG
>Ga0209780_1001643_pt1 | contig 15054 bp, 8 predicted proteins | sample WorMetexBAHAMAS2_FD_187384 | JGI IMG/M metagenome (GOLD analysis project Ga0209780, IMG submission 187384) | Marine gutless worms symbiont microbial communities from Max Planck institute for Marine Microbiology, Germany - Inanidrilus exumae... | ecosystem: Host-associated > Annelida > Digestive... | reverse complement strand
GGGTAATTTTCATATCGTTGTTAAGAAAAACTGGCGCGGTTAAATTCCTTGGAAAGCACTAAGATGTGCACTCTGTGGACTGGGATTTAACTTGGATTTGATAAATATGATAATTATAAGATAGCATAAGTAAAAGTTTGATAAACCACATTGTATCTGCTCGGCTCAGCTATCGCCGAGTGAGCATGCAATGCTCCGTGTCACATTCAAGTAACGCCGAGATGAGCCGAACGTGTGATAAACAGACTTCCATTCACGACAACCAACGTTGTTGATGACATCGCCAGTGCACCATCGTGAATGTGGATAGATACACATTTTCGGCAGTAAGGCGCCTGAGCCGGAGACTTCTCGACCGATCGAAAAACAATATTACCTTCGCCACATGCATTTGGAGCCCCCGATGGGGGTGATCCCGTCGGATTTTCATAGAAATGTTTTGCGTCATAAAACTAGAGTTCCAGGGTTATCATGCGGTGTGTTTGCGTGTTCATGTGTTTAGTCATTTTGATACAACTCCGACTTGTGACGGACAGACGGACGGAAGGACGGACAGATAGACACGTGATGATAGCAAATACCGCGTTAGCACAGCGTAGCGAGGATAAAATTTGGAATATAATGACCTGCATGCACCCTTTATTGGTGTATTTTGTTTTGCCTTATTTATTTGTTATGCTACCAGATTTTCATGGCGAAATAAAGGTTTTCATTGATATATGCAGTTATGTCGCAGTATCATCACGGGTTGAGATAATAGCTGCGTGCGTCTGTCGAGAGAAGGTCGTAACCGTGTAATCAAATTTCAATCAGTCCACGTTCAAACACGACCGTCTTCTACTCTGAAAGTTGCAGTGATCGATGACAAAATATCGTGTGTGTGTGTGTGTGTTTGTGTGTGATGTCGATCGTTGTTGACTCGAAGGTTGATCTAAGTGTAATAAAACACGGCGTGTAAGCCTCCTGCAGCAGGCCTGCATGCCGCACAGCAGCATCAGCAGCTGTTGTGACTGACAGATGCCGACTGTACATCACCCTCACGTACGCTAATAGTCTGTCTATACGATCAATGTCCCATACGTGCCGGTCTGCCCGGGGTCACCCCAGCCTCGGGTGTGTGTACAGCTCATGATGGCTTTCTGGCTGCTGTCGGGGTCAGCTGATGGTCGTCGAGAACGTGCCCAATTAGACGTCCGACGGACAGGCTGTCTCACAGCAGACAGACGAGTGGAAAGACTAATGGATGTCGATGTTCAAATAGCTGCAGGTCAGCTACGACGCTGCAGAACTCTGCATTCAGTCGATGACCAGACATTAGACAATCGTTATAAGCTATCAATGCCTTCATACAGACTCTGTTTCTCTGTGTTTCCTCACTTACATCAAACATGTGATAACATCCTCCTCGCAAAGTCACTCGTTGTTCACGAGCGAAAGCGACGGCGGCACGTTAATCTAATCGTCTTGCATTCTGTCGCTTTGTCGAACGATCACCGATGTTCAATCATATCGACAGTGTAGACGGTCACGGGAAACGAAACGGTCGTATATGGTATGTATGCGCATGTGGCGAATTGGCATAGGAGTTGTGGTGATTGAAGTGCTTATTACTGAAGAATTTCTACGCGATTGAATCAATAACTTATCATTTGTTGGTAAAATGGCGTAATAATAACCATGAATGCACTTTTCCACAGTGGTAAAACAATGCTCTGATCTGCACTGGACGTAAGAACACTGATCATATGTTGTTACCGCGCGACGCTATGCTGTGGAGGGTTTCGTTGACTGATCATTGAGTGTGTTAATACTTTGAACTGAAAAGATGACGGCGTCGTACAGTTGAGCCGCATATCGTCACAGACAAGTAGTCCCCGGCTGTCCGGGCGTTGGCTGCCGAGTGTGGCGTATGGACGGAACTGATAGGCCGCCCACGTGGCTCTCTGTACGTCCAGTCAGGTCGGCGCCGACCCGACGCCGTTTAATCTGCGGAAATAACTGACTTCCGTCTCGTCCAGTCCAGTCTCTGACGTCACGTCCGTCCAGGCAACTGCACTGACCGTCTGTCGACAGCGAGCGAGCACTCCACTCCGCTCGACTGTTGACGGGCGAATTACTCTCAACCCTGGCTTTGTGCAGATTACAGGCCTGCCTGCCGGCTGTGGTGATGCGTGGATCAGCCAGATTTCAAATCCGTCAAGTCACGTCGCAGAGATAATCGTAGGCCTATACAACGTCCGATCTGCTGTGTACGTCTATGTACGAAGCGTTGCGGTTTCTCGTCTCAACCGGCAGTTCACAGCTACAGCTTACATGCGGATCAGAGTCCACGAATGCGTGAGTCCATAGATCCGAACAGCCGAATAACCGAATAACTGATGTTTTTACGCCTGTTTACTCCATACAGCGTGTGATCATGCCAGGATCTTGTCCGTGATAGGTCAACATTTATAACCGATCCAAGCAGTACGTTCGTTCGTTTTATGCGGCATGCACTTGTTATACAACAATGTGAAGTGTCATCGATGGTCGCTGTACTGGAAGCTCTGTGACTCGCTGACAGTGAAATCAAGCTTACCTGTCTGTCGTACTGTCAGCCATGCAAGTGTCGCTTTGCTGAGTGCATTTCATTAACTGTCGGTTAATGTCTTGTGGAACCAGCGTTGCAGCTGCTGCACTGGCTTCAGCAGCAAGCTCTGTCGATTTATTCACCTCTTTCACGCCAGACAGACCCGCAATATTTCACCGACTCTATGTCTATGGAGTTTATGCAGTGAGAAGCAGATAAGTTACGGTCGACTGACACAGCAGAGTACGCCGTACAGATGTCATTTTGAACGTGACTTCAACTGTTTTACAGGCAGTGAAGAGTAAAGACTGTCGCCTTTCGGTAACGTTATTGATTAAAACGTTGGTGCCGCATGAATTAAACGTTACAGACAATTCGGCAACTTCACCTCACTATCGGAGAGTTGACGCGCTACTGTTGGAAGCTGCATCTGCGGCTGAATGAAGCGTTCATTGGCCCAGCTAGCTCATGTAGCTCAAAGACGTTACAGAAGGTCCACAGCTTATCTGTCATGTAATTGAAGTCGGCAGCAGATAGCTGCATCGCTTGCCGTCGGTCCAGCTGCTGTAGTCATGGCAACCGCATCAGGCTGTCAATCATCATATCATCATCATTGAACGGACGATTAGTCGTAATGATGCTGTTACTGATAATCCTATCAACCGCCACTCCCAGCCCATCGACCACTCGACTACGTTGGTCGACGTATATACTGAGAGCTCATTATAGCTGCATGACGGCGTGGCATACGGTCCGTCTGTCCAGGGGTGCAGTATCCACAGTTGCATTTCAATAGTTTTTTTCGCGTTTTATTATACGGATGTGAAATGGTTTAAAGCCTGCCGCTAAACTTAGACCTATAAAATAGTAAATAGTCGTGAGTTTTTGCATTTATTGTCTGTAGCCTGCACTGCTCATTTACCTGTACCGTGTTGTACCATATGCAGCATCCCACCCATCAGTGTACCAAACGTTATTGCTCTGTAGAGTCTGTAGAGTTTTCTTGTCTTGCTGAAGACATTGTACTTTACGAGCAGTGTCATAGTCGCGCCGTGGGATTCATGCGGTCCCTTCAGCCACCGTGAATCGAAGCGACAGCAGAGAAAACAAGTACGTCCGTCTTCGGGGACTGACGTATATCCACACATGCCGATCCTACGTCCACACACCGCGCGATTTCACGAACGGCGCTTCTCTACGGTAAGGTTTACATGTGGGTGGGCATGGCCCGTGCGCTGGCCGATTCGTCCGATTTCGGGCCTCTGGGGGAGCAAAGTTCACAAAAATGGGAGATTCTTTGCCTTGGACGCCGATGAACCGCCGTGCAAAATGTGACGCCGCTAGCTTTATCCTCGACGGAGAAATCGGTAACCGTACAAGCAAACACACAATCAGTAACCGATATATCCACACCTGCCAGCGAACAGTGAAGGAAAAAGCGCGTAAACAGCATGCACAGTGTACACTGATGTGACGTCGTACACACTTTATGTCGGTATGTAACCAGTCACGCAGGTCGACTCAACCTATCATCCTTTCGAGGTCGATAAATTGAGTAGTAAACTGTAATCGGGTGTCTGCTTCCTCGCAGTAGTGGCGACGTCTGGTGAATGCTTACGGGGTGAAGGCCTGGTGTGGTTGATTGGAGCGGTGGTGTGTTTGCTAGCTGCATAACGCGGGTCCAATTGTACGTTAACGCGTGCAATGAATGGCCGCAATTTGCGCTGCAGCACCATTGGCTCTTGCCAATCAACTGCCACTTCCGAGATTGTAAAGCGCGCTGGTCCGGTCATCGCGTAAGCTGCGCTATATAAGAATCCGACCTTTACACTAGACTGAGACCGTTGAGATTTTACTTACTTTTAACGATGTATCTACGGTCTCGACCTTACCGCCCAGAGCATCACAAAGCCGCTGTCCGCGAATTAGTTCTTAGTGTAGTCAGCTATAGTAGTTGTGTGGTGTTTTGTGCGCACAGAGCTGACGACGCAGCGTTCAGTGGACGACACGCTGAGAAAGTTGAACAGCGAACAGACGAACCACTGCAACAACGTGGACTTCATCAAAGGCCTCCAACAACTGCAGAAGGTCAGCTGCTTCACTCACCATCACTGTAAATTAATTATCGTGGTCTCCTACTGTGAATTATACAGCGAGAGCTTCAGACAGTTATCTTTTCATGCGCATGTTTCTTTATTTCTTTGTTTATACTGTCCGTCCACCACATGCCCCTTGACTTACAACAGTTTAATTTTTTCGGTGCACTTTGGCCTATACAAAGTCTGACAGAGACTATATGTCGACAGTCGCCTCGTGAAACACCCAGTAACTTTTGTGCCCCTCCTGGCACCAAATCCTGGTGACGCCACTGATGAGAAAGCTAGGTGTGAAAATAAATCTGTACTACGTCTATAGTAGAGTTTCCACGGTCGAAAATACCTAGGTCTCGCGACCATCAGGTTGGGAATTGACACGTTAATTGCCAACATTCTAGTTATTCACTGCTAGTTTTCTTCGTACGCAGTGTGTACTTTTTGATCAAACTACAAATAACTCAGATAGTATAAACCTCTGCCACGGATTTGTAGGGGATTTTCTACAGCACAATTTTCCATACAGTGAGTTATTCGATATTGGTATTTCCCGTGCTTGGCTTTTCTGACTATTGCATACCTCGTAGCGTATAGTAATTTAATGTCTCAGACACAGCTGATTGTAGTTATGGCCAGGATCAGATCGATTGCTTCTTGGAAAGTTTACTGAAACTTTATCCGTGATCATTTGAAATATCCTGCTTACGAACAAACAAACAAATCGAAGCAGCGATCTCTGGTCCCGGGATGACGACTGTCTGAATGCCGAACAACTGGACAAACTGTCGACAGTTCGGCATTCAGAGAGTCGGCATTGAGGACGGTCGATGCGCTGATCTGTTAATTTCCACGCTGGCCAGCTTGTTGAATCCAATCAGTCTCCACCAGACCGAAAATGCCGGCTAGTGGCTAAGCCGACAGCGCGCCACGGCTAAGCCGCCAAGCAGCATGGCGGCCGATGACCGTCGACGCAAGTCGTGATCGATTGGAGAGACGACATCTGTCAACGAGGCCGTGCCTGGACAGTACAGGAGTCACGTGACACATCACGTGATCAATACTGGACAGTCATCTACGGCCATATACGTCGATGACATCGGTTGCTGGTGCGATTGTGTCGTATACAACAGTCAATTAATTCATCGACAGACGACACAGACTGTTGTCGTTGCCACTGGCGACAGTCACGTCATCCGGCGTCCTCATCAGTTGCATTCGTACAGTAGCAAGCAGGACTACAAACTGATCGCAACTGTGTCGTCCTGTGGTTAATTTAACCCTCTTACTGCAGTGCAGTTGGTACACAACCAGGCGTTGTACTCGACGTTACGTTTAGGACAGTAAAACAGGGGCTTATCTCTCATCTCTCTGTAACATTCCACGCACATGTCAATGGCTACTGTACTAATCGTCATATCATTCTGTAGTCGTCGCAGATGACGCTATTTTACAGTCCACTAAACGGTCATTCAGATCGCCATAAATAGACGTAGCCGGTGAGGTTTGCGCATGCGTGGAAGCGTTTCCGGGAACATATTATTTCTCGCCTCCATCACTGCACAGGAAACCGTCGCGTGGCTGTGTTATTGATTACTCATCAGGACGTGCTCCGAATGCACGAGAACGCGCTAGAATGCTCAGGCAGATTTGGTGCCGCCTGCCCAGTCACTTTATGCACAGGAAATAGGATATAAAGAGGTAAGCGTGGGATATATGACCCACTATCTGCAGTGACGACTGAGTGGCGCCGTACCCTCAGCTGTCGCTACAAAAGAGATTGATTAACGAATTCAATGGCAGATAGACCACTATCATTCTCAGCGGCTCAAATGAGCCATTATTTCGCCGGCTGCAAGATATTCTCCGATGCTAGCGATACTAGAACGTTCAGAGTTGTTGCTAGTGTTTACGTTCACACTGTGTTGACTGGAGCACAAATTGTACGACGACTGTGAGTGCGTTACGTCAATTTCTCCGCCCGCTGGAGTGAAAGATCTTCACTGAAGTAGGCAAAACTAGATGCACGGCAAAGTCCAGCGTGAGCCCGCCCGGCATTCTGTTGTTTTAGACTGTAGGCCTAAGCTCGTGCCACTATACGTAACACATGTTACTCATAGTTTGCCGGCTGTCTGTTATATAACGTCCATGTGGTAAGGCTAGCAGTGTCTCCGATTGTGAAAATTTTATGGGGTGGGCAAAAACTCGACAACCGTTCTCAGCCGTTTCTGGAACAAAGTTTACCGAAGTTGGGAGGCATGTAGGGGAGTTTCTGTAGATTGACATGTTTCTTTCCGATTGTTGATATTATGTTTTGTTGCAGAGATATGTTCGGTCAAAGTTAAATTCGGTCTCAAAAAGCGGTTTTTGCCCCAGCCTGTGGGGTAAATACCCCGGGGAGTTCAGTACAAAATTTTCAAATAGCAAAATTTGACGATACTAGCTTAAACCGTTCCAGAGATATCATTGGGGCCCCAAAATTTAAATTGGATCATGTGACCCTGACCACGTCCCTTTTACGGGTCGTTTGTAATCAGTATGCTGGGACTTGACATAGCCTACCTGTGTACAACATTTGACCACTATAGCTTCAGCCGTTCCAGAAACATGGTCGGTGCCCATTAAGGATGATTTGTCATCCATGGCTAGCACTTGCTACGATCAACCTACATACCAAATTTGAACTTTCTATCTCCACCCACTACGAAGACATGAAAGACGATACAAAATGTCGAAAATAGGGTAGTTTGGGGCAATTAGGGGTAACTCAAGGTCACTGAAAATAGCGCCGTTCGATAGAGCACATACAAGTTTCTATAGCGTTCCATAGTAACTATGTCCATATCTTGCACCGTTTCTAAGATATAGCGAGATATTGTTCGGAAATCGTCGATTTGAACCTACCCCACCTCTATTTGGCTCCCTCGTTGAGGATGACCCTATCGAAATTTCGTCCAGATTTTTAGCATTAAAAATTATACAGTCCCTAGGCTATCGTATGTCGTTGTTTGCGTGATCCTGCGTTTAGCCATTTTGGTACAGTGCCGGCTTGTGACAGACAGACGGACGGACGGACGGACAGACGGACACATGACGGCAGCATGTACTGCGCTAGCATAGCATCGCGCGGTAAAAATTAAAAAAAGACTTTTGTACCGATTCATATGCGCGCAGACAGTAGTGTAAGCCGTATACAACTTCTATAAGAGAGACCACTGTCTCCTTCTAAAATACATATGTCATACTTCTCTGATATCGTTTTCTGAAAGTTATCTTTGAATATTGATTTATCAGTTTTGAATATTCTGAAAAAATGTTCTTAGTTAACTGGGCAATACCAAAGTGACCCCCTAAACAGTCGAAAACTGTTGGATATTGTCTGCCCTGTCCTGTCCTGTGCCGCCCTTTATAGCGCTGATATCGCTGGAAATAGGATGAGATGAGCGATGATGACACTTGACACAAAAGGCAGTGATGAACTGTGGCCGGTCTCGGCGGCAGGTTGTTGTTGATGGGGTTGGTATATTGGGCGAGTGTCGCCGCCTGGCGAACGGCGCGCGAAGCGCATGGCGAAATCGATTTGTTTGCCAGTAATAGTAACAGACGACGACGTCGATGAGATGACAACGCTGCAGTCAAACGTTTCCGTCTGTCTGTCTGTTGCCTGCATCAGCAGCCACAATATTTGCTTTCTGTCATTTCCGGGCATTCATGGACAATCTGTCAGCGAGCGACGGAATATATCGACGAGTGCTGCGTTTGACAAGCACTCGAGTCTTCATTGCACGTCGTCATGCGACGCGTAGCAAACTCGTGTCGTCTGTTAGTTTAGTCAGTTTTAACAGATTTCATAGTATTAATATTATCTGTGTTCCTAGTTTAAGTTAGGTTTTATTTTAGGATACTAAACTAGAGTTGTGGCTGTAGCGGTTCACTGCAGAGTGAATGAATGTGTGATGATGTAGTGTGGATGGTACTGGGGAGCACTGAGCTTCGACGACGCTGAGGCGCGTCTGTCTGACCACGTGGACGGTTCATTCCTCGTCAGAGACAGCTCGGACGATCGCTACATCCTCAGCCTCAGCTTCAGATCACAGTCCAGCACTCATCACACGCGCATTGAACACTACAAAGGCAATGTACGCTCGTATTACACACTCACTCCGCTCACCTGTACTGCTGCCTGTATTGCTGCCTCAGCCTGCCTGTACGGCTGCGTGCACGCCAGTTTATCCGCCTCGCCATTTTGAAAACAGCCAATAAACGTGGAGCTCGGATTATGACTGAAACCTGAAACCCGTCCAGAAAAAAAACTGTACCTGAAGCGAAGTTAAGCTGGTAATGGATTTTGACACACAAGAACTACTTTCAGACACTGCTGTTACGGGCATTATGAATTTTTGAATGCACACAATACATCTCATCAACACAATCGACTTCTTATTATGGTTCCACGTGGTAGACTAAAGTAGCATTCTCACTGTTGCCGCCAACCGCTGCCATCAGTCTCGTAATAATCCTATATTCTTGAGCTCGTCTACGGCGGTTGACCGTCGAAGCCTCGAAGGCCAACATCTGTCTGCTGTCGACGGCGGTCTAAGGCGTCAGTGAGAATGCTGCTTAACACACGCTGCTGGCGCTGCATTTATGACAGTTGATCGTTACTATGTACTGTGTGTGTACAGGTGTGTTTAGTTTCGGCAGCCAGGGCCAGGCCAGCACCTGCCAATCACCGAACATAGTCGACTTGATCAACGAAGCGGTGAGCGTGTCACAGACCGGCTACTGTCTGTTCTACCTGCGTCCGAGGACCTCCAGCCAGACGGCTGTGCCAGTCCAGCTGCTCCATCCGGTCTGCAGACGTCCGTCGTCGCTGCTGGAACTCAGCAGCGTCGCCGTACGACGACATTTTCCACGACACAACGTCGATCGACTTCCGGTCAACGCCGACACACGTGACTTCATCAAACGACAGGTGTTCACCCACTGAGAGACGTCACGTGACAATGACGTAACAGACGGTGTGTTGGGGTGGGAGAGGGGGCTGTCTAGAACTGTCTCGTGGTACCATGAACGAACTGAACGCTTTAAACACGTTTTTGTGCAATATGTCGTGCATGTTTCAGAGCACTCGGCAACTGTTTGACAACGCGTTTTAAAACAAATTATTACAGTACTTGGCCGTTAACTAGCATGTCATGATAGGTCGTTTACCTGACCAAGCTGTGGGTGAATTTTCCTGGGGTGGAGGGCTGTGGGGCTACGCTTCACACTTTTTCGACTATGGGGGATCACTGTCGTCGTCCCCACGTGGTCGGATTTGAAGAGTCGGACAAGAATTTGAACGCATCAAAAACAAGAATCGCAAGATTGACGAGTAGGCCTAACATGTTGATAGTGATAATTACGGTGATAGAATAGATTGAATTTCCTGACAATGTGCGCTTAATTGAATTTCTTCTGAGAAGCTTCTACTGGCGAGTATTACACGCGCAGCAGGACAGAGAGATGATGACGACCACCAGCAGTGTTGGTGAAATGACCCGCAAGACTGTTCTGTAGGAGTACGTGGCTGTCGTTGTGATGAGATGGAGTTATTGGAATATGTAAATATTTTTTGACTTGACTCGCATTTGGCATGACACGGAAAGCTGTGAGTAATTCAGCTGTATACTCTGCTGCGTGCTAATGAGTCTAACGGCGTTGTCGGGTGAAGATGATAGCATTGCTTCGAGTGGTTATTTTCAGTAGTGTTTAGTCTGTGATGTCTGTTGTTCAGCGTCCGCATCACGTAACGTGCATGATGTATTCATGCTTGAATGTGAAATATTGTTGATAGACTTCGTCACTGACATGTACAGCGAACAACATTTCGCCGAAAACTGCAAAACTCATTTATTTCGTCAGTCATACCCGGACATTGTTCTATAGCTTAGTCGCCATATTGGTCCTTGCAGTTATCTTTACTTAGGCCACTATAAATAGTTCTAATGTAATGTAATGTAATGTAGTGTCACGTATGAATGAAAAGATCCAATCCATAAATATTATAGCATGGGACAGTGGTCTTTGCTTGTTTTCTTCTGTGCAGTTTTACACAATTTTTATGCAGCAAAACAAAATGATTGCCAATATTTTGGACGGAAGAGCATCAACATCATGTGTACGACATTATATAACTGTAGTTATTGAACAGTGGCCCCTGTTGTAGAAGTTTTCGCAGTGCAGATAATAGTTTGCCGTCTACAATATCTGCCTGCTCCTGCCGGCTGCAGTGTTTGAAGACCGTGGTTATTATTGGCCACAGCGATGACACTGATGAATGATGATGATTATGATATGATGATGATGATGATGATGATGATGATTATAGGTACAGTGATGGAATAAATAGAATTTTTGATGTGAAATGTCATGTAAATATACAACGCACCCTACGTCTTGTTAATCTGTTAAACAGGAATTATTGCTATTTATTAGTTACTTCTGCACATCTAGTGTTATTTAATTTTTCCGCATTATTAGCAGTATTGTTATTTAATTTAGCAGAGTTGATGATGAAAGCATGCATCGAGTTACTGATAAAGATACACGTGATTAACTTCTGTAGGTCGAATTTAAGTTTTATCACCCACGACTGCGGTAGTCAAGCGGGTAGCGTTTCCTCAGAATTTAGGGCTCGCAGGCACTCTATGGAGCGAGCGTGCCTCCCCGGAATTTTTGCCGTCAAATGCTGTTAGAGAGCTCAAGTAGGTGGTTTCTGTGGGATTAAACACACACAAAAATCCATTCCAGCCGGTGCCTTGCCCCAGACCCCACTGGGTGAGCTTACACCGCTCCCCCAGGTCCTCTAGCTGGTGGGAGGGGGCTAGCTGCCCTTTCCCCAAGAACCACAATCCCCGCCTCGGCCCATGGGTCCTCGCTCCTACGTGCCTCCTCACTTTTGACTACCTTTGAGATATGAATTTGTCGCTAATGACATTATAACAACTGCAAGTAGTCTTGATGATTAATACGTTACGTCAGAGTATGCTGAACTGACTGAATAAATTAGTTCAAAATCAGTTTTGCATGAATTTCAGCCCAACTTGGAGTTGTAACGTTACAATGATCGGCGTGTTATGTTGCACTTGCATGTTTTATGATAATGTACATTTAAACTGATTCTCCTATATACAGTACAGCATTTCCGCGTTTGCCAATAGTAATGGATAGTAGTAGTGGTTTGATGAATATACATAATATGCAAATGTAGTCTTGTCTGAAAGCACCAGTTAAGTGGTATGCACAGCACAGCCGGTCTGTGGCAAAGCCGCGCACGTTGCTTATTCTAAGCACCTGTCCACACTAATTCGCTTCTTTCTGTAAAGCCCGTTCTACACTGCTCGATGTCTCTTTTCGTCGATGTAGAATGAGCTTTAGTTTTACGGCACGTTATTATAAACTATCAAGCTTCATTGCCTGTCTTTTGCATTGCATCGCAGTTTGTACATTTCACTGATGTCTGCACCCTTCGATGCTGTTTCAAACAGTCACTCATTCAAGCGCTGTTTACACGTCGCTATGAAATATCAGTGTCTCACGAGTCTAATATGACCATTGCGTGTACACTGATGTTTTCACAAACGACCCCTAACAGTTGTCAATATAACCTTGCCAGTTTGTACTGTGCTTTTCACACATTTTGTGAATTATTGTTTAAAGAAGTAAAGTCACTGGCGTTGCTGCGCGCTGTCGTGCAGGACGACTGTGGTACGTCGCACTGTCGTGCTCAGTGTGAACGCCGCTTTAGACGTTATTAATGAATGGTCTCTTGAAGCGCGATGCTAAACTGTAGTTTTTACTAAATTTGAACGGCTTGTTGTTTTGTGAAAGTGGAGCGTTTGAGATTGTAGCACACAGACTGTGTTGACATGACGTTTCTGTTACATGCCGGTTGATGACAGACTGTGTTTAGCAGAGTTGCTGAAAAACATGGGTTTCGTTTTCAAGTAAGTAATTCTTTTTCATTTAGAATTCATAAAATTTAACGAATTTAGAAATAAAATTCGGTCACACATTGATTCACCGTCACAGCACGGTGCGGGTGTTAAATGTGTACATGAAACAACATCAAACAAGGCAGTCGTAGATATCAGACTTCGCCCGCGCTGTGCAATTCCACCGCCCCTATCGACCGCATCGCCTTCGCCCAGAAATATTGAGAATGCTATTTGTGCCTGCCTGGCATACTGAATGATCCCTTCTGCTGCATTACGTTATTGGCGATAGAATGATCCATTTTGCAGTGAACGCCGCAGCGACGCCAAGATTGTCATGCTTTTGAATGACCCGAACAGCCCCCGAAAATTGTCTCTTCCCTTGGGGATCTGCACCCCCATCTAATGCATGGTTCACTGGGCCAACCCGAGTCTTCATACAAAACGGTATCTCAATTGGTTCAGCCATTTTTGCGCAGCTCACCGTAGAGTGCCCCGTTAGTTTACAATGGGCCGCTACTTTTCCCCCCGAAAATTGCCGCTTCCCTTAGGGGATCAGATCCCCATCTAACACATGGTACCTAGGGCCACCCTGAGTCATCACCCCAAACGGCATCTCGATCGGTTCAGTGGTTTTTGTATAGGTCCCAAATGCTATTCTGTACACTGCATTGTCAGTGGGGAAGAAAACCCCCAAAATTGTTCCTTCCCCTTGGGATTTCGTCACCCCGCCAAAGGAGGACCGAGCCACGGCCATAGGCAACATGCACAAAAATTTGGTAAAGATCGCGCATGTGGTTCGGGACATATGCTCGCTGACAGACAAACAGACACACATACACATACACACAGACGTACTCATTACAATACTTCGCCAATAAACAGCGTTACGTAACAATAATCGGCGATGATTAGAAATTCATAATTGTCAATAGTCACTATTAGTGTGTACAGCGCAGTGAACAAAGCTACACACTAAACACTACAACACGTCCTGCTATTAACGTGTTGTCTTTCACGTCATTGTCAACGACGTACAGACGGCCTCTCTGTACGTCTAAACACTGTGTGTAGGGCAGCCATTTGAGCTGATCACGTGACACAACTTGACGTATGTAATTTAACGTCGGTGACAACAACGTCACTCGCTTGTTGTTGCCGTCGACAACAAACACAAACTCATTATCATCAACTGCCAAATGATGGGGCTCATTGTACTGACCAGCGGCTGGACCTGGCTGTCCACCGTGTGACTGGACAACATGACGGCCATCTGAACTTATCTTACACACACCGTGGACTGGGTCATTACTGAGAGCGCTACCGTGACACACAATAAACTGACCACTGGTCAGTTGGATCGCGTGCCACGGGTTGATGACGTCATCAGGTAGAATGACGTCACGTACCAGTTCACCGCGTGGACTAAACTCTTTGATCTTGCGGGCTTCAGTGCACGTTACAAGTAGATTGTGACAAGTATTCACTGAGAGACATGAGGGTCTGTCACTTACCGGCCACAGCTGTGTATTACCGTCTAAATCTAGTCTGTGTATACATTGACCAGAAGGATCAGAAATATACAAACATCAAACATAGAAAATGCGTGCACGATGTCATGTCAACAAGGTCGCGAGCGTTTGGCACAGTTAGACAGCGCTGTAAGTGGTAAGTGATGACGTCATACACCTCGACTTCAGCTACTGCTTGCGGTTTCCATCTCAACAGGTAAATCTCATCCCCGAGTGACTTCACGCCCACGACAAAATCACCTTCAGGAATCGTATGAACTACAGCGGTGACACCACACACACACACACACACACACACACACACACACACACTTCAACACTGCTGACGACTGCCACTGACCTAATTATTTTCTCGGACGGTAAACGTCAGTCGTTCTTCTGTTCTGTGTGTGTGTGCAGAATACAGATTTAACGATAACATTCTTTGCTGCGAAGATGGCAGCTTTTAATTTTTTGATATAGAAATATATGTTTTTAGACTGCTTTACGTGTTTTAAATCAGTTTTTCAATGTTAGCGTGCTGCAGTGGTTGTTGAAGTTTTATTGTTCAACGGATTCGAAGTTGTTGCACTCAAGTGACGCGAGCACGTGATTACTTGCCTTGTGTGGTAGTAACCTGGGGGTTGTCATCCGATTGGTTGTGGGTGAGGCGGACTGCTATGAAAGGTCAAAAAGTTGTGTCTAACCCAAAAAATGCCAGAAAGGCCAAGTCTAGTGGATCTACAGCCGGTGCTGTGGTGGGTGCCGTAGCGATGGGCGCCTGTAGCCCAGCGGACTCTAAACTTAGCAAGCCATCTAAATTTGATGCTAGCACACCCCAGTGTACCGGGTGTGGTATCTACATTACGGTGGACGTGAGGGCCCTCCAGTGTGACAGGTGTGAA
>Ga0209780_1001642_pt1 | contig 15057 bp, 8 predicted proteins | sample WorMetexBAHAMAS2_FD_187384 | JGI IMG/M metagenome (GOLD analysis project Ga0209780, IMG submission 187384) | Marine gutless worms symbiont microbial communities from Max Planck institute for Marine Microbiology, Germany - Inanidrilus exumae... | ecosystem: Host-associated > Annelida > Digestive... | reverse complement strand
CGGCGGCGACCGAGACCGACCAGTGAGCACAGGCTCCACGTCCACAGCCGACCACCGACGACTACCCCGGCGTTCATTACCACCTGCCTCCACGCCAATCATCTTACTGACGACCCGACGAAGATTCGACGTCTGAGCATCGTCCATACTGTCTCTGGTTATGTCGGTCGTAGACGCGCTGTTGTAACAGGCGTTAAACAGAAACAAAATTAGGACGTGTCCAAAAAACGACTGCAGCATAGAGCAGGCACGAAAACGCATGGTTGCCGATTATCGTTGCGAAAAGACGAGAATCTTTGCTTAATCGTAAATTATCGTAAAAATCAAGACGCATGACATATGCCGCTCAAGTCGGTTCCTTATTGCTTAGTCATACTGCGACGAACGTAGTCGCATAAGTTTCGATCTAATCACCCTGAGGCAGAACAGGCCAACAGGGTTCTCGGTCGCACTAAATTGTTCTAGTTGAGATAGCCAGATCAGCACGTCGGTTCCAAATCCAGATGCGCGGCAAGCCGCCACTAAGTACGGTATTTATCGAGTACCGAGCGCTAGCATCCCACTCGCTTTGTCGGTCTGTCAATCGTCAAAGCATAGCACTTGACTGTGTTCGGCAACGCCAGCGGAGTGCCGGGAATCTCAAGTCCCTGTCAAGCACTGACGATGATTAGCGATGAAGACGCCACGCCTGGCTCACAGTTCACCTCGCTGTTGTATGTGCGCCACTTTTGACGGGCACCGTTCGCTTACGTCAAAACACAACAAACGAAGGCGGTTGATTAACTACCTCGAAGTTACATAGGCTATGCCGCCCCAGTTTCTCACGTACGCTTCTGCTGCATTCTCGTCAATTGAACACAACATCAAATGGTCGGTCAGAGCATTCTCATCATCGTTAACGTCATTTCGCAAGGCTTATCATCGCTACGTGATGTGTCTTGGCAGATACTAACAATGTAGGCACGTATAGCGTTCGTTAATTAGATTGACGACATAACGCGCAATCAACATCAGCCACGCAGGGCGGCACTAACGCACAACATACAGAAGGGTTAAGCTCGGCTAAATTGCTGCCACACACGGCGCACAGCGACTGATAATCGCACCGGCTTAACCTCGTGAAGCATTCACCAGATGGCGCGACCAGCACACGTCCGCTAAAGTTGCTCACTGCTCAATTTATCGACCTCGAAAGGATGAAAAGCTGAGTTAGCCTAGTTGGCTGACCTATAGCGGACGGCTTACCCACATAAGTGGTCACTGTCAGCTACAGGTCGAGCGTAGGACAGGGAAAGTTTGCCGGTCAAAGACCGGCGTTCTACCACTGTGCCACGCAGCCAACAAACTATAATAACTGCCTAACTAGGCCTCACAAGAACAAAGGCCCATAAAATTATGATATGGAGCTAGAGGGCCCATCGTTCTACTGTAGTTGTCTGGAGCTGCAAAACAGTGTGCACTATGACAAAGTGCTAACCACATTCACATCGTCTGTAATTTAGTATGTGCGGAAAGTCAATCACAGAATTACAAATTTACCATTCATTTCATTTTTCCCGTTGTATTTCTTCATTCGCATACGAAGTCACTTGTATTGAACTGTAACTATAAGGCAGGGATGTAAACGAGACCTCAGGTTGCGAAACCGAGGCATTTGCTTTTCAGTCCGAGACGAGACCAAGAGCTTTTCACAAGTCCACGAAGACGAAATGAGACCTTGTTAGGCCCAGACGTTTTTCGAGACCTTGTGCTACTGTTTTATGCTTCATGAATTCAATGTACTAAGCGCAGCCTACTTTGTATATAAAGCTGTCCACGTATCACGTCAAGACATCAACAGTACTGTTGTACCTCATGATATAGTCTTGATATTGTGTAATTGTAGTCTGTAGGAGATCTTTGTGTGAACGGTGCAATGGAACTCATGCCACATTCATCTGCTGTCTATGAAAGTACCTTTGCAAATTGCAAAACATACTCAAAATTATGCACTACTTAGAGATTTAAAGTAATTAATAGTCTAGTTATCTTAATTTGCTAACTCTGGGCGTGCGCAATATCTTAGGCAAAAGATGGTATCAGACGCAGTCAGACAGTATCAAACACAAGCAAGTAGATAAGATACATATATACACTGTGTCTCAAAAAAATATACTCGACTATTGATTATCACTTCAACAAATGTAGACCGATTTTCAAAATTCTTTCACTGACACATTCCCAAGGAAATTCTCTATGCAGCTACTGCACGGCCTTCCATCTCACCTTAACTGTGTTGCTACACTACCTTGCAAAATTCAACAATTTAATATAAACAGCTGAACTTTTACTCATATATCATCAAAATTAATCAACTTTACGTGAAACTTAACAAAGCTTAACAATATTTAGATGACAAATGCTACAAAAAATATCACGGTGACGATTAACTTCATTTATGCGCATTACATGAACCACAGAATGCATATAACACTAGAACGTTCAGAACATGATTTGATGACAAACTCTGTGAAGCGTATGCAGCAAATGAGTTCACCACTGTCAGAGGACGACAGTAATGTTTGTAACTATTACCTACTGCAGTCCAACTACCTGACAACTTGACAAGTAGTCGAAAAAGTTAAAACAAGTGTTGAAAACACATCTCTGATACGAACACAAGCTCGCAGATGTTTACACCATTCACTGGTGCGAGCTTCATCAATGACTGGCTGCTGCTGCCATGTTACACGTCGATCATCCACATTTCAGTTCGCTGACATCACGGACCTCTTCTGAGAACTGTGCATTGTTTTCCAGATTTTATAGTCATAAGATTAAGACCTGAGCTGTTAAGGTGGCCTCATATCTAGCAAAATGAATTGTGATGTCTGACATGCAATACATCATTTAAATCGGCAGCAATTGTGATTGTCAAGTTTCACAAGGTAATGTAGCAACACAGCTAAGATGAGGTGGAAGACCGAAAATAAGCCCCAAGAGGACAAGACTACATCCCTGTAACTAGGTATAATAAGACACACATTTCATGCCACCAGTAAGTGCATTTATTGTATCATTATAACATGTAGTTTACTTTAATGTATATTTATTGTTGGTAAGCAGCTACTACTGTAAGCCTGTAAGCTTTTATGTCAGGATTGATTGAGTAAAACAAATCCATCTTCATCAAAAATTATTCTGACTTTGGGAAAGGCCCCAATAACTGTGCTACCCAGGGCCACCAGACCTCAAGCTGGACCTGCAGACTGACATGCATATGATAAAGCAACTGCAACACATTCATGACTACAGTCCGCTGTACCATGTTCACTGAGTTCATTAGCAGCATGTCGCTACAGAAGTTAAACGGCGATAACTCTCAACTATCGACAGTCACTGGACAGTCAGTTCATTTCTAACGGCTACAATCCAACCCGTTCTTTGTACACTTTGGTTTTCAGTCGATACACATGTAGCTGTGATGAGCACTCGGGCACAGAGTCTAAAGCTGTCACAGACTTTCTAAGCCACAAGCTGCCTTACAAAATTTTAAAGCCCAATGCCACTCACAACTACATTTAAAATGTCACTTACTTACTAGATGTTATTGGCAGTTTTCTTTTAACACATTCAGAGAGACACTTATCACTGAAATAAAATAATATGTTGGAATGTCTCGCTGAAAAATATATAATTACTTGTCAAACACCACAAAGGAATTTTGTGAAAATATTCTAATTTTACACAAACAGTTCAGCAGTAACCTAAAGCTGAATTATGGTATACATAAAAACCCCAAACATTCTCTCTTCCAGTCATGATACCAGTAATACAGTACATTATTTTAATAAACAAATAGTATGTCATAGAACTATGAAATATTTAATTCACAGCCAAAAGAAAAACTAAGAAATATCGCAGTTATCTTGTGAAGACACATATGCAGTCCGCCATGTTATTGTAATTAAGAAGATACAGAACATTCAATAAAACTAACATCAAAGTTCAAGCAGCAACGAACACAAATCCAAACATTACCTATATCTTGGCTCCATCAAACTAAACTGGAGTGATTCATGTAAACATCTGCCTACTCACATACAATAAAGTACCAAAATTTCATGCCACTGTCAACGCGGTTCAGGGAAATTATAAAATATAAAACAACACAATGGAGAAATGTGTCTGGTCCATTAATCACGGCTACCATTTTGCTCTTCTGATGACCCAGACTTCCCAACACGCTGTAGTTCTTTCTTGAGATCCTGTTCAAATGGATCATCAGTTTTGGGTGACCGTGATCGCCGACTGTCTGCCACAGGTGACTTTCGATCTCGTGTCGACCGATCGTCGCGGTCTTTACCACCTTTATGTGAGCGTGAACCATGGCGGCTATGACTGTGTGAATGACGGTGTTCTCGTGACCGTGATCGATGGCTCTGCCGCTCGCGGTCGTTCTGCCGAGATCGTTCGCGGTCGCGGTTGTAATGCCGATCTGGAGACCGCCGACTTCCTTGATAGCGATCAGATGGGCGGGATTGTCGGTCTCGTTCGGCTGAGCGACGACGGCTGGATGACTTGTATTGATCGTCCGGCCGTGAACGGCGCTCTGTGGACCGCGAACGTCGCCGCTCCCTTTCAGGCGAACGCCTTCGAATCTCCGCTGGTCGGCCATCGCGGTCACCTGAGTACGGTGCAGCATCAGAACGACTGTTGCTGACAACGGAACGCGACTGTTCACTGTCATATCTGCTGTACACGGGGCTGTTTCGCCGCTCATAAGTAGGCTGTCTGCAAACAGCAACAAATGCACCATGATGCAGCATAACTTACTTACAGCACACTACTGTTGACGATTGAAAATCAATGTAGACAATTCATGAACCTCAACCGGGAAAAATCACCCATTGGCCTCATCTTTTCATAATCCACCACTGGACTCCTGAGGGAAGTAATGTTGTCCCTACAGGGTGGCCCAACTAAAGTGGTACCAACTGACTTTTTTGCATGTAACATTTGAATGCCCTGACGTAATTCGATGATGTTTGCTGAGTGCAACAACAGTTTACTCACAAACGTTGTGAAGCATAACAGTTTAATATTGTTTGTCAGAGGGCACCAAAAAGCGGATAGTTCGAGAACGTGATACAATTGAAGAGGCGATTGTGCTGGAGTGGCGTGCTTTGTCGCAGTGGTTCATTGATGACAGTATCGACCAGTGGAGGCGTCGGCTGCAGTGTGTCTGTCGTACAAGAGAATGGTGGACATATTGAACACAAATTAAAGTAGCCCGGACGTCTTTACTGTAGCACTGTTGTTTAGACGTTAAGAGTTTTAACTATTTGCATGCGTGCAACACAGGACTTTTTTACAAGTTATCTGTCTGCGACAGTCGTGTTGATCATATGTGGCACCTTTTAGCGTGTTAAGTGCTTAATACGATTAAAAATTGCATAAAATTTGCATCACACCACCTGTTGTTTTATGCAGTTTACATGTGCCAAAAATCATCGAATTATGTCAAGGCATTCAAATGTTACAAGCAAAAACGTCAGTTGGTACCCACTTTAGTTGGGCCACACTGTATATACCAACTCTCAGACAACAGTACCCAACTTAAAACAAATAGCATTTATCACTGACTATTTACTGATCAATGTTTATCTATCAAATTTAAATCCTATTACACACACATGAAAATCTTAATTGCAGACATGCATTACATTATGTATGTATGCATGTAGCTGTGTCCATATACTGTTATACTGTTTCTGAATCTGCATTCGACTGGCTATATGCAACCAGACAATACACTAATCAACCACACTCTTACCCCTAGGAAGTGTAAAAAGATACCATTTTCAGTAAAAAAAATTTCTTGACAAGTTGACAACAACTAACATCACTATACCTGACTTCCTGCTGGCTGGGTCTGTCTACATCACCACGTCCCTGAGCCGCTGCAGCACCGGCCCGAATACGATCAGCTTTCTTTGCCAATAGGTTCTGCTCAATCTGCTTCTGTATCGGAACTGGAATGCGTGGAAACAGTGTGCTGTACCACTCCAGCTTTGTCAGGAAATGTGTAGCAACCTCACCAATCGTCATAATATGGCCACCACCTGCTTTCACGTCAACCTCCTACATTTGGCAGGCAACCAAGCCAAATGTCAATCATTATAAGGGCAACATCAGCTATATCTCAAAACAACAGAAACCACAGTGAAAATTACAATACATTTACAAACCGTCATTTGATAAAATAAATCCACTACAACTACAATTCACCAACATCGTTAGATTCATTGACATCCTTACACACAGCATCAAGCTGAAGTGTCCACACACTGCAACATTTGACAGTATCAGTTGTACATCTATCCCGCATGACAACAGTCAACAGCTTTGTACTCAGAAAACTATCTCAATCTGTTGTAATTTTTATCAGGTTCATACTCGTACCTCAAGACAACCACTACAACCGACTTAATGGCATCTATGCTTCAGAATCATAAAGTAATCACTGTCACATCTATCAGTATAATTACTAAAAACTTTACTCAAGCATTCAATCGTGGTTGACTCGTCCTGCTCTTAACAGGTTCAGTGAGCGAATGGTTTCTTAATGACACATAGGCACAGTATAGATTAAACGTACATCTGATCACCAGATTTTTGACTGTCACTTGCCAGAACAGACCAGACATTTCACAATGGGTCTGCTACGATTCCCAGTTTTTGTTTCAACACATTTTCTTCAGTGCAGTTGTGACAAGGTTAATTTTAGCATACATTATATCACACTGCCACATCACATAACTTAACATTATACTGGCATAAATATAAATAATAAAAAAAATAAAAATTTAACTATTTGATAAAAATATGCAGCAAAATGAAATAATAACTGGAACAACCACAACTATGCATGAACTATGAATTATGGTCATCTTTTTCACTGAACAAGTTGCCTATACTCATGAGCACCTAGGGTAATTCTAATAATTATTAAGATGCCCACTATGTCTCTCCCAAAACTTGCAAAAGAATGGCACCCGCTGTCAGTTACCGGTGGTATTAGACACAGCCAACAGCGATGCAATGGCTCCACCATGAATTCTTTTTATGTCTGTAAAGTATGCATTGACAGACAAGCTATCTACAATTGTCAAAGTCATTATAAAACATGCTTGGCAACAGAGTGCGTTTAAAAACGTTCACCGACAAAACTACAACTACTACCAGCAGTGTGAGTTTTTGTCTAGCTGACCTTCCTTTCCAGTTACTCTAGACTGGGAATAACTGGAGCAGGTGTTTCACAGGCCGGATGACTGTCCTGTCACTGAACCAACAGTGTCAAAACACTGCTAAAAACAGCTGATAAACAAGTGCAGAAATAATCTTAGAGAACTCGTGTTGACAATGTAATCAGTAAATGTTCACTGCATATCAAAACATCAACTGCTACTATATGTAGAAAATAATAACCTGAATATAGCGCAATTAGTAAGCAGGTAAAGCCTAGATAATAAAATATAAACTGCACATTACTAACATTATTACTGACAGCAATTCAATCACAATGGTGCTAAAGAAATTATTAAACATTAGTGTATTGGCACCTTAAAACTGGCATCAATGGTGTGGCACCTGTCTCTATAGCAGTTGGATGTAAAATGAGCAAGCATGAGGAGTGAGTAATTTCCCGGGTTGGAGTTTGTGCTTTGACTTCCTTTCAGTGATCTGACACTGCTGGCTGGATCAGTGGAATGCCATCCAGCCAATCAACAAGCTGCTCTAACCTGGAATAACTTCAGAAAGGACGGCCAGTTAAAGCCCTTGTCAACAGCCTGGCCTGCTAAAATAGCAAAGGATGCCATATTTCTACAGCAGTGTAGGTGGGGAGGGTGCTCTTAACTTCGTTTCTGAGACCAACAAGGCCACAGTTGGATATACCACAGTGTGTGATGCTTGACCAGGGTGACATCAAACCTACGGTTTCTGCCAAGCTGCAGAGCACTGTCACAGCCCCTCGGCCAATACTTGTATCCCATCCTTCTGACGGTAGGAGGCTGAGTACAGCCAAGACTTGGCTGGTTACATACCAAGATGACATACCTGCGCATGGTCACCTATCTCTGTACAAACCATGCTTATTGCTTAACATAAACTTCATTGATGCAACTGATGCCATTATCAATCACTAGGCTATATTGCACTTTGGTGATATAGTGGTAAAACACCCTTAATGTATAGATGCTGGAATGGACCAGGGTTCAATTTCCAGTCTTCTTGGATAACTTTAGTCACAAGTATCGGTGATGAGCATGCTTTAAGACCAATTTCTTGGGGAGGCAAGTCCTCTGTACTCTGTCACCAATATAGACATCTTTTTCGTCCAAAGTTTTCAATGTGCATAGCAATTACATCTCTAAAGCTCAATTTGTACAGATTTGCTTACCTCTTCATCATCAAGATAAGATCCAAACCAATCCCACAAATCGGATGGAGGCAGAGTAAACCTAAACAGCGATACACAGCAACACAACAGAAACATCAAAACGTAACACCCATAACAGAAATTCTAGTGGCAATGTTAAAGACAATACAAAGTGTAAAAAACATTGCAGTTTCGTATGACATTAATTATTCTGCTCACTTTGGTTGTTACTAAAAAATGGTTTGCCAATGTATCCTAAACTTTCACACAGCAAAACAATACTGATAAACAGCTGCCAATACAAGCAAAAAACTGGTGATGTTTTATATGATCATGGCAGAAAACCTGGTACTCGTTACCAGATTTGGAACTGGGTAATAAATTCGGGAACAGAATCCGGGTACTTGGTTTTGGCTACAGATTACTATATTACACACTGGCTGCATAAGTGCATTCCTGACACACAAGTGAGACCACTGACGGTATCAGTGCTCTGAAAAAATTCTTTGACAGTACAGCACAGAATATAGTGAAGATTTATCAAGAATTTGAGAAAGTGTACTTACTACCGACCTGGCGTACATGAGCCCAATACCACGTATGTATGGTGAGTCAGTATGTGTACACAAGCCGATCAGCTGTTTCCGAGTCAGTTTCAGTGTGAACAACTTGTATAGTAGACAAAAAGAACTGGACACAATACCACCCGCACCAACGCCACGAACCTAACAAGTCACCATTAAGTTGTTATACATTAATTAGATTGTCCAGAAAATTACACCAGCAGCAGCAGCATCAAGTTTAGTCATCCAGTGCACAGTTATCATAAATAGCGACAGTCACTTAACAAACAAAAGAAACATGATTTGGTCTAAAGTGGCCACAACCCAAGCCTGAGCTAGTAATAAACATCAGCTCTGATGAAAAAGGAAAGGAAAGGAAAGGAAGAGTATTTATATAGCGCCATTTTATATACCTATGTATATCTCAAAGTGTTCAGCCATGAATCACACAGTTTTATCTGCAAATACACAATGCCTGCCTTTCTTTCGTAAGCGTTCACTAGATGGCGCCACCCCCAACTCAGGTAGAAGACATCCAATTGTAGCTTACTCCAATTGTAGCTTACTACTCATCTATCGACCCGAAGGGACGAACGGATGAGTTGGCCTGGTTGGATGACGGTGATGACCTATAGCGGACGGTTTACCCACATAAGTGGTCATCCATCAGCTACAGGTCGAGCGCATAACAGGGAAAGTTCGCCGGCCAAAGACTGACGACCACTGTGCCATGCAACCAACCAATGGTAGTGCTATAACATCATCTGCATCCACATACACTTGTTTTGAAAGCCATTTTTCCAGGGAACCAGGAAAGCTGCTTGTCCCCCGATTTCTTCCTACACTTGTTCCAACACAGGAACCTTTTGGGTCAACTAGCACAGACATTCTTGCATGGTGAATATCCTTCCTGTCATCCAACCAGCAGTATAGAAGCACTAAAGGGAACAAAAAGCATTGAACCCAAACCCACTGGCCTCCTCAGCCTTTCTCAATGCACCAACTCCCATTCATCACACTAATGAAAGATTGTTCAAGACAACTAACAGCCCATGCTACTTCACATTCTTACATCTGTCATATGTATCAACTTATCTATCTTATGTCCACAACATCATTTATCAACATGCATGTTACATCTGACACAATTAGCTCCTTGTAAATGGATGGATACCACAGATGCATTAAGTAGTAAAAATCTGCACATGATGAGGCTGTTGCATGGCGCTCTTGGGCATGAGACATGCGTATATTACTTCTCTGAGATTTTGGCCTAGCGTTCACCTTCAGGCATTTGATCAAGTTCCAGAACAGAGACCTCAACGTCACCATCATAACGTTAGAGTATTGGTGAGTTTGCCTCAGTCAGTGACAAGCACTTTGTGCTGCTAGACGTCTACCGGCCTGGAGGTCAAGTGTTGTCGGCAGCATTCTTTGACGAGCTAATGGCGGTTCTCAAGCTGCTGGTGGTCTACGGATGTCCAGTCGTTGTATGTGGCGACCTTAATGTTCACATTCGCCAATGTGATGACGTTCATGCCGTGTGTCTCGCTGACCTGCTGCAGTCGTTCGGCTGCGTTCAGCACATCGCCGAGCCGACTCACAAACTCACAACCACATCCTCAACTTTGTCATCACCACAGCTGCCACACCAATCAGCAATGTGCGAGTTGGTGTTGTGATCTCTGACCATGCACTCATTCACTTCACTCTTCACATTAACAGACCAGCTTCAGAAGCCCAGAAAGTTAATCGTACAGCATCTGTCATGGGACGCTTTCGTCCAATTTGACTGTGTCAAAACTGTGTAGTGACCTGAGTGAATGCAACGACATGTCCATCGACGACATGGTCCAGCTGTACAACCACGTGCTGATCGAGCTGCTGGACAAGCATTTACCGCGTGTGACGGTGCATCGCCGGGGCAAGCAAGCAATGCTCTGGTTCGACGCCAACTCTCGTGCTGCTCTACATCATACGAGGGCTGCAGAGAGACGTTAGAGGTGGACGTGTTCCGATGCCGACAAGTCACAGTGGTCAAGGGACTTAGAAGCACTTAGACAGCTGTACGAGAAGAGCCGCAGCTACTGGCGAGCAAAGATCGCTGAGAGCAAGGGCAATATGAAGAGGTTGTGGCTAACACTTCATGGTGTACTCAGAGAAGCCTCGAGTGTTGAACGGGTAAACTCGTTACCAGACTATCTTCAAGATCCGACACGTTCTTTTGACAGTTTTCATTGCAATCTGAAAACTTTTCTTTTCTCGTCCTACTAGCATACACAGTGCATTAGAGGCTCTGCGATTATATGCTATGAAGAAATCAACTACTGACATTGACATTGATATGTATTTTTAATGCAGGATGTTCCCATCAAAGCTGTCATAACAGCTGATGCAAAGCATAATGCACAGATAACAGCCCAAAGCCTCAAACATAGCATTCTGTACACCAGTATAAACTGGCCACGCATCAGCTTTTTAGCATACAATGTAATTGTACATTTTGTGTTAAATTATACAATACTGCATTGTATATAATAATACTGGAAGGAAATCAATCTGCCATTGAATAAATGATTACATAATGCAACTACCAAGTAAAGGAACAGAGCAATACTGACCCCACCACACATGCCTGTCTGACCAGCTGTCTTCCTGCTTCCTTTCTCCCATGGCTCCAAATGATTGACCTAAACAATATATACACTGATTTGTATCAAATACTGTACTTTCTGGACTTCAATCACACTTTTCCAAAAAATATGAAAATGCTATTCACACTTGGCAGCAGCTTATATTATATTTTCCATACAAACAGTCACTGCAAATATTGGTGAGCAGTGTTTATATTGTTTTATATTTATATTTGTTATCATCATGAAAATAGTCACTGTAATTTCAGTGTGTCAAGATTTCAACATCAGTGTTCGTAAACAGGCCATTGTACTGCCCGATGTACGAATATGTGCGAAGTGACACTATTTGCCCAGTTCCCCAGCTTACTATGTTAACTCAAGCTAGCATGGCACTCCAATTTTAAGTACATTGATGAGAATCAATATTCTTAACGAAATACTGGTTCCTGAAATGCACAATACAAAACACTGTAATGTTAATTTATAAATCACTAAGAAACAATTATTAATACAAATACGTAACAATAGACTCCTTTTCATGTGTTTATTTCGGTTTTGTTTTTTTGTGTGATCTTTCGTGTTAGCTTAGGTCATTTTGTTCTCATATTGCTTGTTTTTGTTGTGTTTGATTTAGTTTCTTCAGTACTTAGCCAAGAGATTGGCTGGGAAGAACGTCTCTAAAATGACCTATTTTGCGACAAGTGGGACAAAACCTTAACTCAATCAATCAAACAACCTTAAAATACATATATTGTTTAATAAATTAGCTATTTCTGTAGGTTAATGCTACATTATTGCTCAAATTGTTGTATCATCATTCATAATATACATAACATGACAATTACTTACTAAAATACAACAATATTACTTTAGTACTGTTTACTTACTCGGGTATAAATTTCATCAATAACTTGATGGTATGTCTTCAGCTCATACAGCTGAACCTTGAAGTATGGTGAAGCCTGAATATTGGCAAGAATCAACGAGTTCAGGTTCATTGTCTTTTCATTGCCATGAAATGGCAACACATTACTGGGAGGCATTGCTAAACACACAACCAGTTTCATTTTAAACAATCTATACCGGTACTGTGCCTCAGAAAAACACCCCGACATTATTAGCTGTAACTTGAGCAAACATTTTCCGATTTTAGTAATTTGTGGCAAGTATATTATTTGAAGACTAAGCAATCAAAAGGTGGTTTCTTTTCCCACCTCACCTAAACAGTGTTTCTGCACTACCTTTCAAAACAGACAGACAAAAATTGCATCTTTTAACTCATTATAAAGTTGCCGCATCTGTCTGTCTGTGTGTCTGTGTTCCGCATTTCGGAAAAACATGCAGACCCATTTCCATGAAATTTTTCATGGTTCATAGGGGTCATACGTAGACTTGAAAGGAAAAAAATTCCTCCAGAAAATGTCAACCCTTAATGTGTAAAAATTCGAAAAACGTTGCAAAATTGTCGATTTCAAGAAAGTCATGCGGTTGACAAACGGCACTGGGCCACCGCACTTGCGGCACGGGCAGCGTGCGCAGCGCGCTGGCGACACGGGCATGGGGGCCACCACACTGGCGACACGGGCACGGGGGCCACCACACTGGCGACACGGGCATGGGGGCCACCACACTGGCGGCATGGGCAAAGTGTGCAGCGTGCTGCTCACTGGCGACAGGGACACGGCGCGCGCTGGTGAATTTTATGAATCAAACGTTTACGAACTTATTGTAAACTGCACAACTGGGTGCTTTTTTTACGAGCGAAGCAGGCGTGAGGAGTAACCAAGCGCTGCAGGTGCGGGGAGTAAACCGGGTAAGCCGCTAGTATGATTATATTGTTAAAAACTCAAAAAAACACATTGTGCATAGACTGTCTATCAACAGTTTCATTCCATTATCGAAACAGCCTACAGCAGATGTTCGAAGTCTCCTCCCTTCGTGCAAACACACACCTGCAGACGCTTTGTCCACTTGCTGACAGCAGTGTCGACAACACTTGGCTGCAGACCGCTCCGAACGTCAACCAGTCGCTGCTGTGGATCTTCATCTCGTACACATGCTGCTGCATGACTCCCAAAATCTTGTAATCAATAGGGGTTCGGGACCAGACTGTTGGAAACCATGGCTCTGGAGAAATGAAATCAGGTGTTTCACGCTGCAGCAGTTCGATAGTGCCACGTGCCCAATGCGCATGTGCGCTGTCCTGCTGAAAGACGAAGTTGTCACCCGCAACATATCAGATAGCTGGTAACATTTGCTGCGACAGAAGAACCTCCCGGTAATGATGACCAATAGTGTCAGACCGATGCCAGAACTTTGGGTCATGCCGATAACCGATACGTACAGTATGCGGCCGATAACCGATATCCGATATTACAATTAGAAGAGATGAGTGGAATTCAAGATGGCAGTCTCTTGTACACCAGTTGCTAGCTTCACTTGCAAGTTGCACTGACCTAGCTGACTGCTGACATTCATCTTATCTCCGAGTTTGGTCGCCGCCTCCTGCTCTCGTCTACTGACAGGACACTAATGGTTCCGCGAACCGACAACAGATATAGTGAAAAATGTTTTGCTGTTGCGGGACCTCGTCTGTGTAACAGTTTGCCAATAATTCTGCGACTAGATGACTAGATACAGGCAGTTTAGGCGACATCTGCAAGCTCATTTATTTGGTTTTTGAGAACATTAATATTATATACACAACTTTGAGCAGTTGTGCAACAGATTTATTATATACACAATGCTCTGTGATTGGTTGATGTGTGCACGTGACCACGCGTGAACAAATTAGCTATGCGAAAACAGCGGCAATCATGGAGGATAGGGTTAGTGGGTAATCCTCCAGTTTAGGTGCGTAAATTATTTCCCACTGACTGTCGGTTAAGGTTAGTGTTACGGTTAGGGTCAGTTTAGTTTGACTTGTTACGCTATTACCGCTAACAAGTCAAACTAAACTGACCCTAACCGTAACACTAACCCTAACTGACACACTAACCAGTCGGTGGGAAATAATTTACGCACCTGGAGGCTTACCGGGTTAGTGTTACCGTTACTGTGTCGGTTAGGGTTAGTGCTACGGTTAGGGTTAGTTTAGTAATTTAAGCCCCTAAACTCAATGATCGCCCAAAACAACAGATAAACGTTGTGTACATAATAAATCTGTTGAATACTATACAACGTTGTATATATAATATCGGGGTTTTGAGAAATCACACTGCGACATATGATTTACTGAGCTATAGAAATATTATGTACTTACTTACTTACTAAAAGGGGCTCAGGAAAACCTAAGCAAGACTTGGGAAAACTGGGGACACATGAAGATTAGCGGTACTCATAGGAAATGCACAGTATTGGTATTTTCGTTTTTTTACTTTTTTAGACATTTATTTCAGCAAATGTAATGTTTATTTGCTGGGGAGGGGGCAAAGCC
>Ga0209780_1001641_pt1 | contig 15057 bp, 6 predicted proteins | sample WorMetexBAHAMAS2_FD_187384 | JGI IMG/M metagenome (GOLD analysis project Ga0209780, IMG submission 187384) | Marine gutless worms symbiont microbial communities from Max Planck institute for Marine Microbiology, Germany - Inanidrilus exumae... | ecosystem: Host-associated > Annelida > Digestive... | reverse complement strand
GCCTCTGCATATGTAAAGTGTATTAAGATATTCTTTGGGTACCATAAGTACAGTAGCGTTTCTCATATGTTGTTGGATCTGGGTTTGCCCAGTTTTAATACTATGATTTTCAATGCTAATGCTTTGTGTGTCAATCGACTGAAGTCATCTGTCAATAGTCTAGTCCAGTCAGTTTTTATGGTATAACTTTTTTGTGTGTATGTGTACTTAACTGTTTATTTGTAGGTTAGTAGTTTGTAGTCCGTTGTTGTGTGTGTGTGTGTTCAGTGTGTGTTTTATGGGCCTCGCTGCCTGAAATAAAAGCTTTGATTGATTGATTGATTGATAATCAACTGTGATAAATTTCTTGGCGATTGGTTAAGGGGTGTGGGGTCTGTGAGAGGTCGAAATTTGCCATTTCCCTTTATCCAGCCCAGTCGCCGTCAACACACGGCTGGCGCTACCGCACAGCCCGTGATCGTATCATATCGTATTCGTATTGTATATACAAGCGCAAAACGTTCGTCCATCGTAGTCATCTACCGCTTTTCATCGCACAGTTTCACATACGATCAGTGATCACGTGCTGCGCGAGTAGAGCGTCGTTTTGTGGAGCTGACGACAATTGCAGAGGCAGACCGGAATGGCCCAGACACACTCAATGCACGCGCGACATGAAACATCAAAGACAAAGGCGCCGACATGGACACGTTTACGACGCCACCCACCGTCGCCGCCGCCGTGTGTGGCAATAAGTATTTCAGCATGTGTCTGTCGACAGTGCCCGTGGAAGAATATCTATTCAGTTAGAATTGTGGACGGACGATTATACCGGGTTAGGTTTAGAAAATCAGCTTTCGTATTCTGTACAGTTTATGTTAGCAGTGCAGAATTATGCACCTCAGCAACTGTTCTATTTTTCTTTCATATAGGCCTACTGAAACATACTGTGCTGCATCGTGCTCCTACATATGTCCCCATACTTCATTGCACCGGACCAATGCCCTCCCATCAGTCCGGACATCAATCCTGTAGATTACAGGATAATAATGTGGAGTCATACAGAAACGTGTTTCTGAAAGCCGCGTCCACACCGGAACGTAACGCAACGCAGGATAACACAAGGCGCCCATCAACGTGCGACTCCTTTCGACGCCGTGCAATGTCTTGCGTGTCGTAAACGTATGCTAATCTAATGTCTGCTGAATATATGCGAGAAAACAGCTGACAATAACAATTAGTGTGACTCGCTTGCTCCTGGTGCATCCTTGTTCCACACATGCCGATGGGTAAGGTGTGGATATATATCGCTTACTGTTTGTGTTTGTGTGTTTTGTGTATTTGTACATTACGGATTTCTCCACCGCGGATAAAGCTAGCGGCGTCAAATTTTGCACGGCGGTTCATCGGCGTCCAAGGCAGAGAATCTCACATTTTGGGGAACTTTGCTCCCCAGAAGCCCAAAATCGGCCGGCGAAACGCGCGCACTGAACTATAAACAAAACTGGAAGGAGCCTAGCCTAGCCTGCAGGCCTGGGCTGACTGAAGTCAGAGCCACGTTCTATTTATAGTTCAGTAAGCGCACGGGCCACGCGCGCGGCGTGTGATCGTAGGTCGGCATGTGTGGATATATGTCAGTGTCACTGACGTAAGTTCTTGTTTTCTATGTATGCCAGTGATGGGCGAATGCTAACTGCAAAAATGGCTATAATTCAAACACAGTCATTTCTCATGTGATATGCAAATTTGACCACGTGCCAGATGGGCGATGTGCCATTGGTTCATCGAAAGTGCGATAGTGCGACATTTGGCAGTGAAGCGCGGTTCCGCGTGGTACCGCATCCGGTGTGAACGCAGCTTTAGACATCGGTGACGGTTAACTGTCGATGAGCTAAAGCTGCATCCGACTGAAACGTGGTCAAGAATGCAGCAAAACATCATTGACCGGCACATGTTACAAGTAGTGAAAAAAAATCCAACCAGGAGAGTTGGCAAATTATGTTGCCTTTTGTTGCAAATTCGTGTAATTGTTTTAATTTCGAAAAATTATCAATTACGCAGAAAGTGGACTGACAAAGTTGTTGCGAAAGTGAAAGCGTGCGTTTTGGGCATTGAGCATCACTGTCGTACTCGTTCACGATGACCTTTATCAAGCTTGACCTTCGACCTTTGACCTGCGAGTCATGAATCACGTGTCCTGGCGTATATCTCACGTGTTCCGTCTGACGTATGACAAACCGACAGATAGACCGCGATTCTTGTACGTGTCACTGATGAGCTGGCGTGAGTCTCGGACGGGATGCACCGGCTGCTGAGGCTAACGTACTTGAATGAGGAAAACAGAAGAGAAATTGGAAAAGATAAGCGGTAGCTATATCGTCCGCTGTATCGCCCGCCTGGATAGGATCCATAGTCTGACATGGATAGTTGCGACGACGTAAGCTGAACATTATGCAGAATACCAATACGTTAACCTCATTACGACTGCCTCGGCAGCCGTGTAAATTCATATAAGATAAAATGAGAATCTACAGAGTATACATGTGCTGATAAACTCCTCAAGTCAAAGCTCAATTCGTTATCTTTGCTCTCTGCAGATATGGCGTCTCTCTCTCTTCCTTAACGATCGGCAGACGGTAAAAAATCGCATCGCGCACGACAATATTTTTACAGACTGTCTGCTAGTTCTGCGTAATACTGCACTGGCATTTTTATTTATTTATTATGCCTCCCGTTACCAAAGTGTGGGGCACTAAATAAAGTTGGTGGTCGTCCCTCTATACGTCTGTCTGTCCTATGCCACTAGCTCAAAAACGGCGAAATCCTATGCTAGAAGTCTAACCCGCCAATCGGCGTGGCCAAAATATCGTTGAGGCCGAATAACTTGCGTCGTCAGTATCTCGGAAACCAAGCGACATAGAGCCATGCACGGCTACTACTAATCATGAATCGTGTGCCATAAGCTGACTATAGTTTGCCGTAGACGTCGGTATCGCCGTATCTCCGGAAAGGACCGAAATGGCCATCGGCACTTGGCCTATCATGTTGAGCCATCGAGGTGATATCACTTGTAGTGTAAATTTCTTATTCGACGTTCGTTTGACTCTCACAGACTCATCACGACCGTCGCGAGACCAACTCATGTGCCAACTTGTTTTGTTCACCGTGGCATACGAAACTATCATCGTACTGTTCATATGCGCACGCATACAATTAAGTATTACTCGTGAGAATGCGTTTGAAATATCTGCTTACAGTCTGTGCTACTAAAAAAACAGTAAGAATAACGAGAAGAAATATCATTTATAACATCATGGTCCAGGCTTAGAGTCTAACAGTTATTTTGAGAATAACATGCTTCTTAATACGTCCCCTTCATTCTTCGTTTTACGGGCGTCGGACTTGCGACTCAATGGTCGTTGGGTTCGATCCCGGCCGCCACACTATCGGTCGGTTGGATAAGTGACCGTCTTCGGGCGGGCATACCATCTCAGTATGTAACCAGCCACTCAGGCTAACTCAGCCTCCTACCCTCTATGAAACCGGAAATGGGTACCGGCCAAAGTACGGTGATGCACTGCGGCTGCGGAGTAAAGGCAGTCCATTCGTGGATAAAAGTGTGGGTGGCAGGTAAAACTGTGTGATCTCTCGTTAACACATGCTATCCTGAGCGCTTTAGAGATGAGTTCTGACCAAAAGGCGCTACGCAAATGTCCTGTCGTCAACTTATTCTATTTCATCAGCTATAGTCGGTATATAGGTACTGGTCGTACGTATATACAGCGAAAGTCGATTGTCGCCATCTTACCATGTGTCCGACGGTGTGCACATGGTATGAAGTCAAACACACCATAGCATTGCGTTCCTATCTTTGTGCCTTGTCAACATTTCTCGCCTGGCAAAATATTTTGTTCGCTCGGCCGACATAACGAGCTCTTCTTTACACGAAAAATGAACTTAATTGATGATGAAACTGATTGAGAAACAAAAGTCATAAAGTGATCGGGTTTCAACTGCCTTGGAGCCTTACTTATTTTGTCAGAGGATCTCAACCTAACAACTTATCACAACTTTATACTGTAAAATAGCAACAACTGTAAAGAAAAGTTGTTAAATGAAACTCACGAACTCAGTTCATCATTTATGCATATTTCAAATTGGCCGTGTCTTAACACATACACGTCACAGCCATCGACACTAATAAAATAATCGACCAAACGAACATTGCGTTCACATTGCGATATGCAAAAAACTTGCGGGCAAATTGCTTAACCGAACACCATAGACTTACTCATAAATGAAAGAGTAACGGCTTCGCACTGCGATGACATGTAACGACAATTAATCTGAGCACAACGCATACGCCAGCCCTGCCGTCAGCTTTCGTGTTGTATATTGATAGGCGCTTTGTCCATATAGCTGACTGACACACCACTGCGCATTTCCACCCGTACGTCAACGATATGCTGGACGAAAATAGAAAACACTTAATTCTCTGCAAATGTCGACACCACAGCGGCTAGTGGGTGCTCTCTCGTCTTTCGCGCTTCGCAGACATTTTTTCGTTATAGCGAGACTTTTAAAGCGTACAGAAAGCGATCCGCTGGTAACGTAGGGCCTATACCAATACAAAAATTTACTGGAATCAATACGTTCTTCTCTGTTGAGTTTCTCAATTAAATCTCCATGTAGTCTTCGTCTCTCCAGTGAACAGAGGGCCATCTGCTGCAATTCGGTCTTATATATATAGAAGTTTCTCGAACCCGTTAGTCATTCTGATAACCCTTCCTAGGCTTCCTTGTATTTTTTCTGAACATACCTTATCCTTCTGTAACTGTGATGGCTGTGTCTGTATATACAGTACTCAATATGTGGTCTCACATACTGTGTATACAAAATACTATTCATCAACAGTTACTGTCGTTAAAAAGTCTTTTTACCGTTCTCAATACTGTTCTTTAACTGCCACTCTACGCTGTTCTGTAGGTTTCAAATCCTTAGTAATCCAGATGCCAACATCTTTCTTAACAGGTCGATTGTTTGATTACACGTTTTGTCATATCCCCGTAACATAAAACTGGCAGAAGTCACTACATTGCTGACACGGACATTTCGGTTTTAAGATAGTTGCGTTGCAATAAACAAATGAACAAGAACAATGAACATTGCACTCTCGCCATTTCAGCGTCTATTAAGGAAATCTGACGACGAGGCGCATAAATAATGCAGTCGCAAATGCACATTGATGAAATCTGCTTAGCAACATGGAGCTCCACGCGAGCTGAGCTTAACACGCATCGGAGCCGGGATTATCCTCGACTCCATTAGCCACACGCACAGCCGAACTACAACTACATGAAACGTGGCCTTCCTGACGACGCTGATTCGATGAGTTGATATACAGGCGCGGAACATCACAATACCATTAGAAAGGCATAATCGTGGTAATAATGTGACATCGGATTCGGTAACGTGACTCGTGCCTGTCTGCTTCGCTGCTGATAGAGCATAAAACGGTCCTCACTGCATGGGCCACGCTACGCACCTGTCAGCAGGTCAATTCCCCGCGGCGCGACGATATTTAGACGTCGGCCGAAGTTTTATTATAGTCGTAGGTTGGTCTGGTAATCAGCAACGCGTGCTGGCAGCACGACGCGTTCCAGCGCCACCACGGCGTCGAGCGGTGCGTCCCGGCAGCGCCGCAACGCGATCAAAATTCAAGCCGTTACGTCGCAGCGAATCCGAGCCGGACATCGAGCGCCACACTGTCGACGCGCTGACAGAACTAATCACCGACACTGACCGACCCGGACCACCGCGACGGGCACCTGTTCACGGGAGCCGCGATGTCGGTCGGACACTGTATACAGGTGTTCGGCTGCTGAGACGGAAGGAGAGGAAGTCTGCAGGTCCAAGGCCGGCTGATCGATGAGTCTGATTATCGGCTGTAGCGGTCTCTGCGTTTCGTCACGACAACTATCGCCGACAGGTGATGCGTCGCGCAGACTGATCGACGTTCGACGCTTATGATGTATGTTACGTACGCCGCGGTCTGGCAGGCGGCCGCCGGCGACCCGCAGTCCAGGCCTATCGGCGCCGTCGAGCTGAATACACGCGGCGTCAACGGCGACTACGCCGTTCATTGATGTCCGACGCGTGTTTACAAACAGTCGACGATGAAATCTTGAACTACGCGTTACGGAAGACACTCTCAAAGACTAGATAGGAATCTGAAAGGAGCTGCGGATACAGACGACGGGCACTGAGATGCCGGATGCTACTGCTGCTGTTGTTGCACACTTATCACTCGCGCCCAGGAAATGATAGATGACGTGTACGAACATAGCATCTTAGTACAAAGGACGTAACTGTCAACGTGCTTTGTGTCATCAGTTTATATCAGAGAATTATTAAATTCTCCAGCGACTAACAGCATAGGGTCTTCGCGCTCTTGATGATCATAATGTGGACTGAATCAGTTCGTAAATTATAGCAATCTCAAGGTGGGACGCCAGTGCCAGTCAGCTGTTCTGCCGGTCTGACAAATTCTCATCGAAGTACGGGCACTATGCAAACCCCGTACTTCGCAGCCGCAGCCTCTTGCAATTTCTTTAAAGTAATAATTCGACTTCTAGTTTGGTTTCATTTATTCTTGCGCAAGACCACACAACTTAAACGTCAGTGACTCGAGCTCTGTGTCTCTGCAATTCGTGGCAATAAGAACCTTGTCTGTGGTGCAATTGTGTAGTGTTTTGTGGACCAAGCGTATGCTTAAATTTGAAGTTAAGTTTAGTTTGTATCTCTTTAGTTAATGAGTTAGTAACTGTCTTCGTGGCAATAAGAACCTTGTCTGTGGTGCAATTGTGTAGTGTTTTGTGGACCAAGCGTATGCTTAAATTTGAAGTTAAGTTTAGTTTGTATCTCTTTAGTTAATGAGTTAGTGTGCCTGTGATGTTATACAGTTCAGCTGCTTTCATTTGTGTGTTCGCAGGTGCGTATATATATTTGTATATATTTATACCTGTACATTTATATTTGTTTATATGTATTTATGTGCATGTGTACGTGTGTATATATCTGTGTGTTTGTGTGTGTTTTCGCTAGTTTTCGGCATGGCCGTGTGATCAGTGCAACAAAGTCTGCTCAGCCAGAATCGGGCTCTTTGCCCATCGTCGTATACCCATCGATGAAGCGGTCCGTCATACTCGACGGTGCAGTCCATGTGTTTTCGCTACCATTTATTGGTGAAATAAAATGAATAGATGCAATGTACCGGCTGTACACGATTGCCACAAAAATCGACGGTTAATTCATTCAAGACGCGGCCAACAGTTCGTACGCTTTGTGCGACGGCGTATATGAACTGTGTAGTCTCGATAACTGTACGTCAGGTGTACAAGCACAACGGTAATACAATATTAACACCATTACGATGGATAACAATTAAGCTATCTGCACCGTGTACAATGTACATGCCAATCAGAGACGGTCGGTGTCGCCGGCAACAACACAATTGTGTGGAATACTCACAATACAGTATTCGGCTCGAAGCGTTCGTCTATCTGTGCACAAGCTGTTTACTTCCTGCATTCGACGAGGCTTAGCATCACGTGACTCAGTAGTCGATGGTGATTGACTGCCTGCGACTGAGTGATGTCAGCGTTATCTGCCGTGTTGTCAACCGGCGTCGGACGTCGCAGAAAATTTGGGGAGGTTTTTTGCACGGAGTGTATAGGCCAGGGGAATGATTTTGAATTGATTCCAACGGTAGAAATGGAAAATAGAAACCCGTAGAGGGTTATGTTGGTAGTGAATTTTCAGCGATCTATAACCATAGCGGAATTATGGCGGCCTGAAGTCGCAAGACGTTAAAAATTTTGGAGAAATTTTTGCGTTTTTTTAAAACGACCCCTTACGGTAAAATTTTTAAAATTCTGTTTTGAAAGTTTTCATCGCGACACCGATCGACGTGTTGTGTTCAAATGTCGTGAAATTTGGCCGACGGGAAATCGGTGAAATCGTGCGTTGCTTATCTGACAAAAAATTCGCCTTACTCTACAGCTGTCGCTACTGCGCGGATCGCGCCCAAAATCTGCCGTGTCCAGCCCCCGACAGTGTACTCAAAGTGCTCCAGATTTCATCCAAATCGGTTCACTTTCGGCGGAGTTATAGCCGAACGCGTGAACACCGCCAAAACGCGCCGTAAAGAATGATTAAAATAAATCCAATGTTCGTCTGAAGCCTAGCGTCGAGCCAAAAAAACAGAGAGAAAAAATCGTCGGTAAGACATAAGACCGCCAGCGGCATCACAATGCCTGCCTGGAGAAATAAAAAGACATATTATATGGTACTTCTTATACTATATTTGTAAGAATGTTTGTCATTCCGTTTCCACGTGTACCTTTCAGCGCATCGATGCAATTTGACACATTCTAGCTGATACAATTTGGTTCGTTTTTTAAAGGAAAGTAGTATAAAAATGGGCAAGCCCATATTGTAACGAGTACGCGTGCAGCGCCGGGCAGGCAGTACGGACTTACCAATGGTAAATATGGCGGTGTTGTGAATGGACTGCGGTGTGACTAATTAACGCATCAGCCTATCGGCCTATCAGCGACTAACGGCTTACAAAATCACACAAAACAGTGCACTAAATCCTCAAAATTTTGCCATTTGCTGTATATTTACTTCCAGTTGCGGTTTTGCTATAGCGGCATTTTTGGTGCAAAGGTGGAAAAATTAGGGTTTAGGGTTATGTTAAGGTTAAGGTTATGGTTAGCTTTAATGCTTGAATTAGTTAGGGTTAGTATGCCCGTACCGAAACCGACGGTCACAGAGGGTACGTTTACTCGTACTGTATACACAGCCTTGTTTTATCCGTTGTTTGCTAACGAAACATTAGCTGCATTTACGTAATTAAACGTTAATCAGTATCCATTACTGAATGCCACGTTGCATCGACACGTCGTAATAATATGATGGCAATTTCTGAAGCGCACGGAGATGGACAGAAGTATAAACCTGACGTCGGCGTCTTCGAGACGTGAATGAAAGGATGAAAGAGAAGATGAGAGGCGGGTTGCTGCGGTTGCGGCGTCTCAGCTCCGCATCCCGTGGGACACGCCGTGTAGTGTCGCTTTCAGATCAACGGACGAGCCGAGACAGCTCGCTCTGCACAATGACGCGTCATTTTAATATGGCGATGACGCCCGTCGTGCACTGCACGCCTGGTGATGTCGTGTCGTTGCATCTCGTAAACACTCTCATCGCCGTCGTCAACTAATGATAACCCACTTCGAGAAAGAGATCACACTGAGAGATCGCGACATCCGAGTGTGACTTTGAACGTTCGGCCGGACAATAACTGTCGAATATATTCTGAGCTTACACTTCAAGTTCAGCAACAGACAGGAATTTTACACTGTATTATTATTGTACGTTCTACAACAAGTTGTTATACTAGATGCCGCCAAAACGTGGCATCTAGAATCTATAGATGCCACGTTTTGTCGAGAGAACCCCGTTACGGACATATAAAAATGTAGAAATTAAAAATAACAATCACTGGTATTCAGCTCAATCGCGTTAGCATACACCCGACAGCCTATACGCAGAAAGAAAAAGCACATATAAAACGGAATATGACCGCGCTGCTGTTTAAACAGAGCAGACGGTTAATAACTGATTTGTTGGGGCGACTGAAAATGCGGGAGTGGAAATTGCAGGAGTAGATCGCACGGGTGGAAAATGCAAAAGTGGAAAAAGCAGGAGCAGATAGCAGGAGTGGAAAATGCAGGAGTAAGTCGTATGGAACACCAAACCGAGATTATTTTGAAAGAATCTTAAGTTATTTGAACTTATTTCGTTAGACTCGTTACGGCCTTTGTTTTTGCATATTGGTTGATCGTTACGAGTTTTACGACATCCGTGTTTGTAATTTTCTGATAATTTCCAATATAAGCTTGTAATGTAATTTAATAGATAAGGAAAAACATATAGGCCTACGTGCGAAAATAAATACACATGCGACATAATCTCGGAAAGTTCACTGTGCGTAGGTCTACGTAGCGTAAATACACAGTTAACTTACATACCGCGATGCGAAATGGCATTAAAGTGCGGCATACGGACACACAGATAAATGTACGTATCACACAAGCAGTCATATCATACAGTAAACTAACATGCGACTCAGCGACTGTAATTATCATATGCGTTGCACACACGTCCGCGAAAAAAAACTGAGTACAACAAGAGAATAAAGACTCGGAGTTTTTGAGCTCCGGAGTCGGAATCTGCCTCTACATCAAAGTGTATGACTCCGACTCTAGGAACCAGGCCAGTCAGTTCGGTTGGGCTTGCCACTAATTGGCGACTGTCGACCGTTGACAATCAAACACATCCTGATTGGAGCTTCGACCGTCAGAGATTTCTGTATGGACGGCTTTCTATATGTTTTAGCTCCTGTATTTTCCACTCCTGCATATTCCACCCGTGCGGTCTACTCCTGCTTCTTCCACTCCTGCATTTTCCACTCCCGCATTTTCAGCGCCCCCGCTACGGGGAGCACCAAATGCAAATGTCGTTAAATGCTACTCTATCTAACGTACGTTTACTGATAAATTCCCGCTAGTATCCCCCCATAGAATCAGGCTGAGCCCTAACCATTTGCCTATGCCATCTTGGTTGATCCTAAACAGCAGTAACACCCTATGGAACCAGAAAAACTCTCTGCATGCTCAACTATAGCATGCAATCACAATGTCTCCTTTCATAACTATAACATCTCACTAGAAAACCAGGATATGCCTTAAACATCTCCATCACATAATCAGGCTAGGTTCCCAAACACTTCTCTGTGCAACCAAAACATCTCCCATGAAACCAATGTGTCCCACAAAACGTCAATTATGAAACCAGAACATCCCAACGGAACCAGCATGGGCACCCATAGCATCACCATCATACTTAGGCCGCTACAACACTATTGGATAGGCCTGGCGACACATGGCGTCCGCAGCAATACAACTGCAGTAACGGTGGCATGAAAATTCACACTGTTTTACATCTTTTTAGTGCAAACTCGAGATAACAGACTCTGAATCAGGTGTGCCGGTGCCCTACGCGATCATTACATTCCCTTGGCTCTGCGATAACAGGGTCGTTAATTCCCGATTTGTGGAGATGTGTCAATTAGCAGCACCATCAGATCCCAAGTTTCCTTATCATTTGCAGTGGTTTCGTCAGTAGGCCTATATTCGCCCACTGTAAGACTCATTAGCCACGGTCAGCTACGCTGTATTTGAAACGTGTCGAGGGCAACATTACTTGCAACTCACGCCGTCAACGTACCGCTTTGGAACAGAATAACACCAGCGATGTTACTCGTTTCTGAAACCACCTAATCAATTCCTCAAACTAGCGCGTAGACCTCCGTCATTTCTGCCCGACCTCACTAAATTTGGTGATGATGCTGGTAAACAGTCACTGACTGATGGTACTGTTTGCTGTTTCAGATTTTCAACATCGCTTCACCTTCTGGAATGACGGCGCTCAGTCAACTGCCGACGGACGCGAAAATTTTTAAAATTAAAAACTGTTAGCACCTTTTCTAATGGGCTTAAAGCCAGAAGTCAGAAGTTTTGAGGACGTCGGTTGAAAGACGCTGAAAGACGTGATAGCCACGTGATAGCCCATGGACTTAGTTTTCTGACGCCAACAGTCGTTGGTGGGCGACTCCTATTCCCCCTGAAATTTGCGCTCAAAGTAACCCACCCCCTTTCTATTTCGACAAATATTCGCAGTGAGAAACTGAACGCGGCGCAATTAAAATACGACAGTAGCCTATTACGCTCTCGCTAAATCCGCAGTCAGTCATTGACCACCACTGCAGACAACGCACAGCAGCATCAGTTTACCGCTAGTGATTTCACGTCACGCTCAACCGACTCAGTAACCGTCAGCGAAACTACGAGACTGTCAGAACATTTCGCGGAGTCTCCGGCTGCGGTCGGTGAGTGAGTGCGATATCAATTAACAACCACCAGGATGCTAGATAGATACAGCGCACTGCAGTGCACCACAGCACCACGTCCCGTCCGCCGTACGCCTCTCTTAACCACCGCTTTATACCTAGCGCCAATGGGCCGTCGCCGTCCAAAGTCCAAACCCGACCATCCGTCCGTGGCACTGGCCGGTGGCCATAGAAAACGTCGCGGCTGGCAGCAGCATCCTGTGTCCTGGCGGCAGTACCACGGCAGCTATGAGTCATGGACACGGGCCGTGTGGCCGTGCCTTACCACGTGATGCCAACTGACACCAGACACCTGTCCTGCATCGCACAACGCCACGTAAGCCACGACTGGACCGCACGCAGTCGATAACCTTCTGCCAGCTAACTATCTGCCATGGAGCTAATACGGCGGTCGGATTTACTGCGCTCACGATCACGTCACACAGCAGAAGCTTCGGTGCAGCGGGCCCGCGTGTACAGAACAGTCTGACATCCTACTTGCGTTAGGACATCACCTACGAACAGTTTAATCGATTTCTGAAAACATTTTTACTTGGAAATTAGTCGACCACGGCGCATCGTGACTATTTTGCTTATTGCGCCTTAGAAATATTCTTATTAACTATTAACTAACAACGGGATCGTGCGTAGACCCCTAAGTCGAAGCTGGCCGATTATTGTCGGCCGGCTAAATAAAAATATCGACGGCTAGCCGGCTTAGCCGCAAAATTTCCCTTCCAATAACGTTTTTTCAAATATGTCTCGTTCAGTTTTAGGTCTACTATCATGCTGCTGTATCGTAAAAGTACAATTTTTGAGCCAAACAAGAATCTCACACGTTTTAAAAATATTATATTCGTCTGAACATAATAAGAAATCGCACAACGTAAGAACTATACACTGTACTAGATACACGGCAAAGCCCAGCGTGAGCCCGCCCGACGCGCAGCCTCACCAACGGTCGTTAACCAAGCTCTTGGCATCTGCGTCGACCATATGCACCATCTGACGAATATGATTAAACCGAAATGTCTCGCAAATGTGAGCCTGCAGCTCATTCTGCGCGTAATCTTTAGAGGGTGGGCAGAAATTCGCCCATCGTTCTTAGCCGTTTGTGGACCAAAGTTTGGAGGCGGGGAATCCTTGTAGATTGACGAGTTTCTTTCCGATTGTTTATTTGATATTATGTTCCATTGTTCCTTTGCAGAGATATTTTCGGTCAAAGTTCGAAGTCGGTCTCAAAAAGCGGTTTTTGCCCAAGCCCGTGTGTCGTACACACCCAGGAGACTTAGGACCAAATTTTTCAAATAGCAGTCATAAGTGAATCATGTGTGAATGTATGTCCAAGTTTGGTTGAGATCCGTTCAGTGACTAGGCGTCGAAAAAAAAAGAAAGAAAAAAAAGAAAGAAAAAACACAGCGGTACAATACAAGCCCTTCGGCATCGCGATGCCGGCGGGCTAATAAGCTTATAGTCATTGAAAACTTGTCATGTATGTGTCACCAGGTTGGGACACACGTGCGGAGAATTTAGCAGAATTAGCACTGGAACGCGGCAACTCGCTTCATTAGCTAATACTTTATTAAATAGCACGCTTCACCATCTCTCCGCCCGAAACGTCAGTTCAAAGCAAACCGACCGTACTCTATGGCTACGCGCGTGCGATTCCCAGATCGCTCGCTTTTCCTATCAACCGCCGCAGCGGCCGATGTTCTAACTTTCCCGCGTGTCGCAGGGCGTGGCAATCTGTACGACGCATAGGATGACAAATTATATGGTGGCGCCCGCATATTATTGGACAGATGAATTGGCTGCTGTATTTTACGGAAATATATAAAAATTGAGTAGCGAGATTGTTCCCCCTTATAGGCCTATATGTGTCACTGAAAATGATCAGAACAGAGTAGGTCTAGTGTAAATACTGAACAGAGAAAAGTTCATTCATGCTAACTTTTCATCTGCATAATTTGCGTGAATTCGTGCGAATGATTAGTTATCATTAGTTCGATTATAAGCCGCTCGCCGTCCTCTGTTCCAGATTAATTTATCTTCTCCATGACAGACGACAACGGTGTACCGGTAACCGGTGACAGTCTGACGCGTAAACTGACGCGTAAACGTAGGCGATGTAACTGCAGCTCTGTTACACACGCCGCAGCACGGTGCTTGGTCCTTGCGGGAATAAACGGGCGGCGTCAATTAGTCTGAGAAGTGGCCCCGCCCATGGACTCCTTAATGATAGCATCTATCATTAAGGAGTTCATGCCCCGCCGTCCCAGGCACAGCAACTGGCCAGCTACTTACGACACCGACACAGCATGCACTCGATGAAACCATGTCTACCATGTCTATAGCTCGAATCATGGGTCTTACAACCATCGGCTGGAAAAGTCAATGCGGTTAGCCGACATTTTACCCGGTGGCGGCGGCTGGAGAAAAAATCGGCTTAGCCGGGTAAGCCGATTTTTTTATCGGCGGTGGCGACTAGCCGGTAAAAAAAGACGGCGATGGCGGCTGACGGCGGCGACTTAGGGGTCTAATCGTGCGTAGTGGCAGTCAGCCTCGCGCACAGCTTGCAGTTGATGAATGACGTTGAACGTCCCCCTATCGGATTTGCCGCTACAGTGTATTCGATATGCCACATCACTTCCTATTACTAGTCTGTAGTAACGATGACACCGTTTGCAAGACATTGCCACATTTACGGAGAATGTGACTGCCTGTGACCTTGAGAAGTCATTCAGTTTCAAAAAGTTAGTTGCAATTACACCCACCGTGACTACGTGAGCCATAAAAACGTGCAGTGCCGGATTAGCCATGTGGCAAGAGTGGCAAATGCCATGGGCCTCGGGCCTCAGAGGGGCCTCAGGAAATCGAAAAAATGTCAGGGCATTGAATATCCAAAGATGTTGTCCACGGGGCCATGCATGCAAAAATAGATTATGAGTTAGGTAAACCTGTCTTTGAACCACTTCAGTCTGATGACTGCATAGAGCTAAGAATGTACAAGCTCATAACGGCTGCTTCTGAGGGGAATGGCGCTCCATTAAACGAAGAGTTAACAC
>Ga0209780_1001640_pt1 | contig 15058 bp, 13 predicted proteins | sample WorMetexBAHAMAS2_FD_187384 | JGI IMG/M metagenome (GOLD analysis project Ga0209780, IMG submission 187384) | Marine gutless worms symbiont microbial communities from Max Planck institute for Marine Microbiology, Germany - Inanidrilus exumae... | ecosystem: Host-associated > Annelida > Digestive... | reverse complement strand
ACAAACTCCACTACCGTGCCTCCGCAAAACATTCTTTTATTATTGCGATACAACCTTTTTATGGGTGTCAACGAAATAAATACGCGTAAAAATATTAACGTTACTGTGTCGGTTAGGGTTAGTGTTACGGTTAGGGTCAGTTTAGTTTGATTTGTAGTTTTGGTGGCGTCAAGTGTCGCCATCTGCCGACCAGCCGTGTGTATAGCCAAATGCAGTCAACTTTCACACGGCCGGCCGTGTGATAGTTGACTGCATTTGGCTATACACACGGCCGGCCATGTGTTTAGCATTATTTTTGCTTTTTGACTATACACACGGCCGGCCGTACACGGCCGGCCGTGTGTATAGCATCGTTTTTTTGTGAATACAGTGGACAACTGTAATTACCATGTCCTTCAACTCAACAAGTAACTACAGATGCAGACGAAACACTCAGTGCCCACATCTATTTCAGAGTGACTAAAATCCACTTATTTTAAGCAAGGAGACATCAAGGAGCTGAAAAATTTTAAACAGAACAAACGTACTTATAATTAACTTTTAAAAAGGATGACACATTATTTTCTTTGATTTCAAAAAAGTATTTGATACCGTCTCTCAACTTAACTTAAACAGTATGGAATAACTGGAAATCTACATTCTTGGGTCAGTGAATTTTTGTATGAAACGTCACAAAGTGTCAAAATTACTGAGAAACATTCCCATTCTTTAAGAGAGATAAGTGGTGTTCCACTGACAGTGTGCCTCAACCTGTATATAAGTGATGTTTGTTATTTGTTTCTAGACCTTTGTGTTTCACTTGAACTTTATGCTGATGATATCAACTGTATTCCCATTAAGATGTAGCCTACTGTCATCACCGTTTGATTTAGTTACCACTATAGAATGGTTATACAACTTGAGCATCACTTGGCAGTTATTTTGCTGTAGTTAAATGTTTTGCATGTTATGTCTCTATGAAGAAATCTGATGCACATAACAATTATAGTGCAAATGTTGTCTTACTCTCCCATATTTTTCAGGTCTGTGATCTTGGTATTACAGTTTATTACTGTCGATTTATCACTCAAGTTTGATGAAATTGAACGTGTTTCATTAATTATACACAAAGCTATGAACAGATCTCACCTGATACTGGAATGTCTTAATGGGTACATGAACTGACAGAAAAATTTCTGTCATCATGGACAAGAAAACGCCATTCTTCATTTTTTGGACCAGTGGCCGTTTGGACCAGTTGCCCGTAATCAGTCAGGAGTACCATGCACTGATGTGGAACAACAGCAGCAGGCATTTTATCTCGTTCTCTGTTTTTTGCTTGTTTCCCTTTAGTTTTTTCAGCGAGTACTGGCTGTGTATGAATACCTGTCACTGCCAACTCGTTGTGAGATCAATAAGAAGATAAAACTGAGCCATCGACGTGTACAATGCTGCTCAAAATGAATGAAGAGAACAGTGTACTATCACAAAGTAGTAAATTTAATCTCACAGAATTTTGATAAATGACAACTCACATTCGTCTACACATATCTAGTGTTTTGTTTTTTATGCCTTTGCCATTCGACAGTTTCAGCAAAGGCATTGTGTTTTTAGGCTGTCCTTTTCGTTCATTCGTTCTTTTGTCCGGACAGATATTGTTTCCATGATATCTCATGAATGGCTTGAACAATTTTGATAAAACTGACAGAGAATATTCACTAGCTCCTACGGATGACCTGGTAACATTTTGGAGGATAAAGATCAAAGGTAAAAGTCACAGCAGGTGGTGACGAAGACACCCATGTCGTTGCTGGGGCATCAGAGTCCATCTTCTAGCTGTTTTTTATGATTATTGCTGTGCAGTACCAGGTGGAGAAGATAGAGTTTGCAAAGCTCAGGGATCTCAATAAGATCGGCGAAGGAGGCTTTGGAGACGTATTTTGGGCCAAGCACTGTGATTGGGGACCTGTCGCTTTCAAGAGGCTTTTGGTCACATTCATCAAAGAACATGACAGGTGTGGCTTTGAAATTGATTAACTTCGCTAGTCACAGTCAGCTGGCCAAGAGAAAAGAGTTTAGGAAGCTGATTTGTGTACATTGTTGTCTTAATAAATGCAGCTGTGTTAGTTTCAATCAAGTATATTGGTTGTATGAGTGAACTTGTGTGTATTATGTTATGAGTACAGGGCTGCGACAGAGTTACAGAGGGAGGTGGCCATACACAGCAAGCTTCAGCATAATAGCATCATTCGATTGATGGGAGTTGTATTTGAGCCCGGCAACTATGGTGTCATTTTAGAATATGCAACTCATGGAGATCTCTGGTCCTTCATTCGCACATTGAATCCGGTTTGTCACATGTTGTTACGGCAATAATAATGAGTGGTCATGGTCAAAGAATCTTGACGAAAGGCTGCGTTGCAAGGAGGTCAGATTTTTTTACGGGCAACAATGTCATGCGGTTATTGAGAATTGAATGATCCCTTTGCTGCGTACATTGCAGCAGAGACTTCCAGTGCTTCTTCAAAATTGCACCTTCTCATTTGGCGGTCTTGTCCCCTATCTAGTGCACACATGAGTACGCCCCCCCCCCAGACGGCATATCAGTCAGTTCAGCCGTTTTTGCATAACTCGCCTGTGTGCCCAATAAACACACGAACACACACACAGACCACGCTACATGTGACATCTGTTGCAATAGGCTGCATCTATATACTTCGTGTGATGCGGCCTAATAGTAATGACGAGCCTAATAATAATAATAAGAACAACAAAGCCTAGAAGGCTCTGAGAGAGCTTATTTCTCAGTGGAAAGAAATTTCTGCATTTTGGTTGAAAATTTGTGGCTCGTTGGCAGTAATTTCAAGTCTGACTCGGTGCAGCTAACACACTGGAGTACAGACTCTGAAAAAAGGTGTGCCTCTGCTTCATGATAAGCAGGTCGCTAATAGCCAATCGCCACAATGTATCAGTTAGCGTTGCTGCCGGATGATCAACAAACCGCAACTCATCGGCGGTTTTTTCGTCACTTGTGGTAATGCGGTAATGCCATCTCTCTGTTCACCCATCATACAATTGTCACTAGCCATCTTCAGCTATGAACTTCGCTGATTGCAACTGCAACTGTCGCCATTAGCTTACGGCTTTGGAACAGAAAACTGAGGTGTAATCATACCACCAGGAAGGTTAACTTGTTTGTATGATATGATACTATACAAGACAATATATTAATGTGCGCTCAAAAGCTAATGAAGAGTCAAATAAAAATAAGAAAAACTAAAAAAAAACAAAACCAGGATGCTCAGAAGAAATGGTCTCAGTAATAGTCCGTGGAGGCAGTCTGGAGGGAAGAAGTGAATCTATAGGGAGAAGGATTTGTGAAACAGGTAGGTTTTGAGCAGGGAGTGAAATAGTGAGGGAGTTATGGATGAGGAACGTGGTGAGTCATCAGAGGAAGATGTGATAGGTGCAGGAGTAGGTGAGTCAGGAATAGAGAAACTGATACGAGATTGACGAAGAGGTACAGGGAGTTGATTCCAGAGACAAGGTGAAACATAAGGAAAGGACTGATTGCTGGATTTTACGTGTACTGTATACCAAGATGGCAAACGTTTTTTTTGGCAAAATTGGCACACACTCCGGGGAAGCAGTAGAAGAACCAGTCGAGTGCACAGTGTGCTCATGACACAGTCGAGCTTCTACAGTGTAAGACATTCCAGTTTATTAGTCCCATGTGGCCAGCCAAAGTAAAGTAGATTACTGCATTTGTGGCAATCAAAGGAGAAGAGTACATACTACATTGTGTTTGAAAAAATAGTTAACACCTGTAGCTTGCTATAGCTTTGATGTACATCAACCACCTATGGTAAATTTTGGCACAAATTTCACTGAAAACATAAGCAATCAAACGCCGTTTTTCTCTCCTTGTCTAACATGTGCTTCTGCACTACCTGACAAAACACAGAAACACAAAAGGTCACGTCTTTTTACTGAAGTGCCAGAGTTCAACCAGTCGCTCCTTGATTTCTTCAATCTTGTTGACTTGCCATTTGTACTTTAGCTGCTGTGTAACTTGACTTCCTGAATTTTATAATTAATGGAATTTAGCTCTGGACTGTCGGGGGCTATAGCTTATAGCTCAGAAGAACTGAAGTTCAGAATTTAGGACTGCAGCAGTGGTACTGTGTTGCGCACACCATATGCTGATGTGCTGTGTTGTCATCCACAGTGTGTTTAATAGCAGCTAACATTTATCGAGATAATGAGCCACTAATACTGTCCATTGACTTTCACTCCAGGCTAGATGAACAACAACTCTCATTTTCAAAACAGCGACCGACATCGTGACAGTCTCGGTAAACGATGAGCGTGTGATTACAGTCGGTAGCATGCTGTACTCCCTTCCTAGGTTTTGTTTGGTGCATACGGTCGATTGTTTTGCGAATGAATGGTGGTTCAGCTGTGAACAAGACTAATTTGAATGTGTTTTTTATGTTTTTCTGGCAAAGTAAAATAGCTTTTAAGTGAAAAGATGCGATTTCTGGCTGTCATATTTTCTCAGGTAGTGCAGAAGCACTAGTTACCGAGGTGGGAAATAAAATGTCACTTGTTTGCCTACTTACTGAGGAAGACCATAGCCAAAAATTATCGAAATTAGTTAATGTTTGTCGAAATTATAGCAAATCAAACAAAGATGTATAGTTTTTCAGATAATGTATGTCGGGTACCAATCTGGGATGTGGACAAGTGGTGGCAGTGGAATGTCGAGGCATGGGCTGAATGTCAGTACAGCATAGTGGATGGTGAGATTGATCAGTGGCGAAAGAAAACTGAAAGCATGTGTGGACGTTTTTCAGACACAATGTAGTCGAGCATGTACATCTTGTTTGATGGATCTTCATTGTTTCCCTTCACTGCTGTCGAGAATTATATATCTACTGTAATATTGCGTTGAATTGTAATGCAGTTTTTCATGTGCCTGTTTGTTTCTATGTCTTCACCACCCAACAGTGTCGGTGAAGGCGTTATGTTTTCGGGCGGTCTGCCCTTTGTGATCATCCTTTCATTCATTCGTTCGTTCATTCGTTCGTTCATCTTCAAGCCGGCAGATCATGTTGCCATGATATCTCATGAACAGCTTAGCAATTGCGATAAAACTTACATGGGATATTTACTAGCCCCTACTGATGACCTGATTAGATTCTGGAGGTCAAAGGTCAAGGTCGCAGCAGGCCGTCGAGATGGCGAAGCATCCACGTTGACGCTAGTTGAAGTCCACCTTCTAGTTACATGCACTGTATTTATTTCCACTTACTGCATTTTACTACCTTAGTGCGCATTTGCTTCTCCTCGTAGGCTAATTTATGTTGTGATAAAGTTTACTGATTACTGCCAACAGTGAGTAGTTCAACATTTGTGCCTTTTAATTGTTTTCACTTTTTGTATTTCATTGCATAATGATGGTTGTTTTCTGTAGGTCCCGTGGGCGTGGAAATTATTTATGGCCAGTGGCATTGCGCTTGGCATGAACTACCTGCATACAGCTCGCGAACGACCTTTGATCCATGGAGACCTCAAGATGAAGAACGTTCTCATTTCTGATGGTTTCAAGCCAAAGGTTGGTGATGTTCGGTCTCTGGACAGTTTCTTGCATCAATACAGTATTGAGACAGTTTTGTTGTCAAAGATGAAAATTTGCTATCTTGGTCTTAAGCTCAATCACCTTTTGCTGGACGGTTGTCAAAAGGTGATAAAGCCCATTTTGATAGTGTATTTTAGGCGAGGATTTTATTGCCAAACCTTTAGCATTTTTTGACGAGCTCATATTGGCTGCAGATAAAAAGTTATTTCCTCAGATGTCTTATATTCAACATTGTCCACACCCTCTCCTACCCAACCATACCAATAGTAAAATAAGAAAGTCACTCAGGAACCGCGGACATAACTACATATTATCTCACATCGAGACCAACCTCTTCAAAAACAGGTTTTTATACAGATGTATGTTTTCATACATTTGGTATGTATTTTATCATGATCATGTAGATCTCTGACTTTGGATTGTCGAGATGGAAGAGGTATTCGTATGAGATGACGCGGAGAGATCGCCCCTGTGGAACTGTTACTCACATTCCCCCGGAGAACTGGCGCGACATCAATACTTCGCCGACAGAAAAGTACGACGTCTACAGTTTCGGAATTCTGTTGTGGGAACTGCTGTCCGAGCTACATCCATTTGATACTGGTAAACATTAGACTTGAAGGTAGTCTACTCTAGTGATTACAGCGTTGGACTTGTGACTCGCTGGTCGTGTGTTGGGTGTGAACAACTTGCCTGATGTTGTTACCAGACAATGCGGCGGCCGGGAATCGAACAATCTGTATCTTCAGACTTTATAGTAGGGATGCACAGTATTAGGAAATGCCTGACGATAATATACCGTCTCAAAAATACCGTGATACCGGTATACCACAGCATAGAAAACAATGCAGCTGAGGTCAATAGATGAGCTCGCTACCCAGTCAGCATGTGTATCACTGATCCTGCGGCATAGACCGTTTCCCAAAAATGGGGAAAATGTTGTGAAATGATAGTCATAGTAAGCTGTTAGGTTTGACGTCACCGGATCTGTTACATATGCATTGGTTTGACCCCAAAATGGTACCATTGCATTTGTTTCATTTTTACCTTTAATTTATTGTGCAATATGCCTATGTTTTGGCGAAGTTTATTTTTGGCCTAATTTCATTTCATTTGTTACTGATTTTTGAGTTAAGCTTCAGGTGGATTTTCTTGGGCTTTTCGTACGTTATTTAGGATACCGTTCCTGAACTATTTTGAAAAAATCAGCATTATAACAATTTCCCAGTTTTACCCTAATGCTCCTGCAATGGATTGGTTTTCATCCTACTTGCGTGACCGGACTCAGACCTTCTGTGCAAGCGGTGTGATGTCAGGACCGATACCAGTCACCTGCAGCGTCCCGCAAGGCTCCGTGTTGGGCCCAGTGCTCTTCATCTCATACACGGATGACGTCACATTGATTTTTGACAGTCACCATGTCAATCATCATCTGTATGCTGATGACAAACAGGTCTATGTGAGCGTACTTATCAACAGTGTGTCACTATCGCGTCAAATACTTGAACGCTGTATCAGTGACATCAGCTCGTGGTGCGCATCACGTAGACTGCAGCTCAACGCCGCTAAAACAGAACTAATATGGTTTGGCTCTTGTCAAATGCTGGAGAAACTTACTGATTTTGATCTGACGCTGGATACTGGCACCACGGTGATCCGTCCTGTTAAGTGCGTTCATGATCTTGGCGTCCATCTCGACAGTGAGCTGACGATGAAGACCCACATCTCGAAAGTAGTCAGCTCCTGCGACCACCAGCTTCGCAGAATTCGCCAAGTTCGCTGGCTCGTCGGACAAGATGTTGCTCAAATACTGGTTTCAGCATTCATTTTATCGCGACTCGACTACTGCAACTCACTGTTGTGTCGTCTGCCAAAGTCAACTATTCAGCCTCTGCAGCGTGTGATGAATGTTGCGGCTCGAGTCATACTGAACTTGTCGTTGCACCACCATGTCAAACCAGCGTTGAAGCAGCTACGTTGGCTGCCGGTCGAGCACAGAATTACATACAAGCTGTGTCTGTTCATGCACCACATCCACATCGGACAGCCACCACAATACCTGTCAGACTGTGTCCACAGCTTCTGAAGCCGGTGGCAGATACCGGCTGAAGTCGACTGGCTCAGCGGCTTACGTTCTGCCAAGAACAAGAACTAGATTCGGAGAACGTGGTTTCTTCTACTCCGGTCCAGCCGCCTGGAACACTCTTCCATCCGATCTTCATGACATCACTGACACTAGTACTTTCAGAAAACGACTCAAGAATGTACTTTTTGATCGAGCTTATCACTGACTACTGTTGGCGCTCCTGGACGTGTCGTATAGCGGCGCCCTACAAATTTTACGTTGATTGATTTGATTGACTATTTTGAACAAGTTACTGCCGATGTGCTGCTGTGTAGTTTTGTTATTCTGAAAGCCTGCCGGCACGCTTATAGAACGACGTTCAATTCATTGTAGCTGATACAAATACGATCAAGGACGCAGTGCTGGATGGCAGACGTCCGCAATTATTCTTCATTCCAGCCGAGGTGCCAGACTTTCTCAAGCAGGTTGTCGTCAACTGCTGGGCTCAGAACCCGAAAGATCGACCTCTATTTAGTGGTTTGTGGACTTATTTTTTGCCTTATCTTTATAGTCCATTAGTTAGTTCTTGGTGTGGAATAGACATATTTCCTGGAACATGGAGACCAGTGTCTGGAGTTTAAGACGTGTTTTTTGAATGAATAGAATGTAGCATCTTGTGACACTAGAGAAATGATCCATTTATCCCGTCTCTCTGAGTCATTTGGTGAGCTATGAAGGGGTGAGAGCCAGTGAGTGATTTTTCTTGCTGGAAGTCAGTGCATTGAGTTTCCATCCATTCTTTGACACCGTTGTTTGGGTGTTCAGTTGTACAGAAAGATTTCTTTTTGTGGTACCCAGCCAATATGAACCCAGTCTCGAGTAACTCCGAGAAAAAGGCCAGTTTAACAAAATTGTAGTTAATTAGAAGATGGACTCTGACGCCCCAGTGTCGATGTGGATGCCCTTTCCACGTCGACGGCCTGCTGTGAACTTGACCTTTGACCTCCAGCATCTGATGACTAAATCATCAGTAGAGGCTAGTGAATATTCCATGTAAGTTTCGTATCAAGGTCACTGAAGCCTTTCATGAGACATTGTGGTATTGTTCTTGGTTTTGGTCGTTCATTCGTTCGTTTGTTATTGCGGGCAGAGGCCCAGCTTGCTCTTGACCACAGCACTGAGACCATGTAGTGGTCCAGTGCACTTACCCAGGGAAAAGAAGGGAATTGGTAGGTGTTTGTGATGTGTGTTAGCAACGTGCGGGGAAGGCAGGTTAAGTAGGAGTGAACAGCGTGTCAGGTATTTCTAAAGCGCCCCCTCCCCTTCTAGACGTGGCCTACTGGCTTAGCCCTGACTGGCGCTGTGTATTGCGCAAGCTAGCCGCCAGCCAAGTCTATTCTATTTACTTTGACTCACGCCGGCGCGGCCGGCAGACTTGATGCTGCTAGATCAAGGTGCATGCAACGGTTACAGTTTATAGAGAACACTGGTGAACCCTCTTTTTTCTGCAAGGGATTATATCTTCTTGTTCATCATGTGTATAGGAATCTAGGTCTTGGTTTTAAATTCAAATTTTTCTTGAGTATGTATTGTATAGGCATAATCTTGGTCTTGGTCTTGTTCTTGAGTTTTGTTGTCCTGTTAACATTAATGTTTCCGACTAACCATGACTGTATTACTGCATTACCATATTACCATGTGAAACTTACAAATGAAAAATGTTACCAGTTTTAAGGGAACCTTACATGTCAGACCCCAGAATTCTTGTCGCCAGAGCCATCCAATAGCCTGAATCTGATCCTGTTGATTGCAAGGCCTGGACAATACAGTGGCGTTCAGAATTCAATGAACAAAGTCAAGTCTTTTTTGAGGCAGTGTAAAATTTTAGACCTAACATTGTGTCTTGTCACAGGAAAAACAATTGAAATAGATGGATATAGTTGAGGTCAGCCTTTGCTTATCTGTTGCAATATTCATACTATTCATGATGAGCTCCAACATTTCAGTTTAAAAATTTTAAGGTTTAAAACCTCATATAAATTAAACGTTGCAGTGTGACGCAGTTATGACGCCATCAAGTAAGTAAGTAAGTGTGTTATAGAGCATTTTTCCTGTTTCCATTGCTAAAAAAGTATAAAATTCAACCAAGAAACACGGAGTTATAGTCTAAAATAAAGTGGCACTTTATATGGACCGTGATGTATTAATTACTATGACCACTTTTATTTTTAACTGTTCAAAGACTTAGGGCCGGTTTTTCCAACGCAAATTAATCTCCGATTAACGTTAATGGGAGATTAACTCCAATTAATTAATAGGAGTTAATATCTCCGATCGACGTTAATGGAAGATTAATTTTCGGTGAAAAAACCGGCCCTTAGGCCTTAGTGTGATCAATTGCATTCTACTAATTTAGAAGGTTAAGTTTATTATTGAATTGCAATGGATATGTCAGTTTAGAATATGCATTGCATGTGCTTATACAGTGCTTAAGCCTCAGCTTGAAGGTTATCTTGATTTGCACAAAAGCAACGTTCAGGTTGCTAAGCAACAACTTCATCAACGGGTACATTTCACGTATTTCATGTTATTAAACTTCGAGAAGGTAAAGACAAATATTGTTGTAACTTGCAACCATTTAATGAAAATCATTTTGTCTGATGGCCACTTTGTACGTGATCCTGCATCCTGTTGCTCTTTTTCAGCTTTAAATTGCCAAGTGAACGAATACCAAACTGCAAAACCTGCTTTAATTCGAGATACTGTAATCTTCGAAGCTATAGCCAAATGCTTACGACACAGGCCTAAGTGATTGTGGCTATAGTGTGCTATGTGTATAGAATAGGCCTATTGCACGTTATAGTTTCTTTTTTTGCTTGTACTTTCTTTTTTGTTTGTTTATCTGTACATTACTACCTTATATGGTGAATGAAGATGTATATATTAGCCAATTTTCCTGCAAATCCGATCAGAAAGGGCTTTTGACCATATAAAAATTTTGTAGCAATCACACTTCGGGATCAAGATGCAACCAGGTAAAAAAGGTAAACCAAATTTACCTGGAAAATGAACATGAAACTGATGTGTGTGACAATGCGATACATTAAATATATGTTAAAAGCTAATGGTTGATTAGCTTAATCTTCTGCATAGAACGACAACAGAAAAATATAATGAAAAAAGAACTATACACAAAAACCGTTTTAGCACAGAAGATCTAACCCGAGTACGAATTGTTTGAAAGCAGTCTTGAGGGAAGAAAGAAAGATTTCTAAGTTGTGAAGGATTTGTGAAACATGTGGCTTTTAAGCTAGGAGTGAAAGATTGCTGGTCATACAGAGTGGTGCATCGGAGCTGCATCTTGCTTCATATGCAGGAATTTTTGTCTTTTATCACCTATTTGTTACGTGTGAAATATCACTGACTGTTGTAGATGCGTATAAAGTAAAATAATAAGAATGATGACCTTATGATTAGCCTCCTGATGTGGCATCAAAGAGCTGACAAAGGAATCAGCATTGTCCCGTCACTTGGGAGTAGGTACCCAGGGGGCAAACCACCCTATTTTTGTGAAAACAGACATGGTTTGCTGTAAAAGGTTGGTATGTATGGTTGGATTCCTTAGACCTCCTGCTACAACTTCTGGGTGGACAACCTTTCCAACAGGCTACTGTAACTCTGAAATTCAAGATGGCGTCCAAGATGGCCGCCATATTTTAAAATCTCCATATTATCACCGATTGTTATTATATTTTTATGTGCAATACATCGTTTCTATGGTTTTCGAGGTCAGGGAATCTATTTATGATGGTTTCAGATTGATTTGATGTGATCTGAAATGATCACGAATGATGAACGAAATATAAAAGAATGAACAAATGATTTGTAGCGATTATTAGGTCTAAAATTGCACCCCATGATACGAAGAGGTCTACCAGTCAATGCAAAACTTCAATACAAGTGTCCATGCAAACAGCTGATAATATACAATTAACTGTCACTGTTGGAGTCACTGCTGTAAAATGATTAGCGACTAAGTACCGGTTCATCGCCCAGTATCGGTTAGGTATTCGTTTACACACAATACAGTTTTGTTTTCGATCGCCAAATCCTTGTTCTGTATCGCTTCAATAATATAGTCACCTAATGGAAAAATAGGCCTACAACTCATTATAATCACAAGAATATCCACTGTTCCAACAGCAGCAATAGGAGCCATTAATTACTAGAAAGGGGGCAAAGCCCAAGTGTAGCCCGCCCGGCAAGCGCAAATTTGACTGTGCATTTCTTACTTACTTACAGAATGGCTATGCGAGTGACCTTTAAAAACCAGTGAAGTGCGCATTTTTGACTACGTGCACCCATACACCCCTGCAAAGTCACCAAAAGATCTTGGAGGTTACTGGACCAAAGCACGGGCGCCAGAACGTTTCAAAAAGTGGTACGGCTCGGGTTGAAAAACGAGCGCTGCAGGGGACAGAATCTAGGCGCTGAGTAACGAGGGGTGTCCCCTCCCCAGCCGACTAGGGGGTCTAGGGGAGCGTCGTAAGGTTCCCCAGCGGGGTCCGGGTGGAGCCGCGGCCGCCAACGCATTTTTAGCATATTTTAGGGCCATAAAACGCTGCTGGTAGAGATAAAAATTCGAGAAATTATTATTACTATAGGCCTGAAAAGTGGTACAACATTTTACGTTGAGAGCCGTACTACTTGAAAAAGTGGTACGGCTCTTGCCGTGTCTGCCGAATAGGTTCCGGTGCCAGTGGACCAAAGTTCACAAAATTTCTGTCAGACGTAGACAAATCATCGTCGATGTTAAGGCAACAATCGACGTTGCGATATTCCCATTGAATGTTGAATGCCAGCGCACAGACGGGGTGTGTCAATTTTCGCCGACACACGCCACAAATCGGTAACCATAGCAACATCCGTTGAGGAAGCCATCGCAATTTCAATATAATATTATAAAGCACACAACCTGCTCTATATTTGCTGAAAGCTTGGTAGACAGTCCAGGGACTCCGGTGAAAACAACGCAAACGTGCATATTTTTACCTACGTGCACCCACCCACACCCTTTAAACGCGCCAAAAGTTCTCAGAGATTACTGAGTCAAAGTTTACGAAATGTATATCAGACATAGAGGAAACATCGACGGTGTTAAAGCAATGATCCTCGTTGTGATCCTCCCGGCAGTTTTCTAATACGAAAGAATGAAGGGGGCGTATGTCAATTTTCACCAACACGCGCCACTAATCGGTAAGTCTTTGACTGGCGAACTTTCCCTGTCCCACGCTCGACCTGCAGCTGATGGAGTAAGCCGTCCGCTATAGGTCAACCAACTAGGCCAACTCAGCCTTTCATCCTTTCGGGGTCGATACATTTAGCAGTGGGCTACTTCATCTGGTGAATGCTCACGAGGTTTAGCCGATGCGGTTGGTGCGCCGTGTGTGGCAGCAATTTAGCAATTTAGCTGTGCTTAACCCTTCTGTATATAGTGTTGCCATGCGTGGCGGATGTTGTACTGTGTTGATTGCACGGTTTGACGTCAATTGTAATAAACGAAGATTATTATCATAGCAACGTCCCTTGATTGATCCGTCAAAATTTGAATATGTTGTTAAAACTTAGCCCAGCAATCGCTCTACATTTGCTGAAAATTTGGTGAAGATCAGTCTATAGACTCTGGTGGAAACAACGCAAACGTGCGTATTTTTGCATGTGTGCAGCCACCCACTTTCGGCAAACTCGTTACAACATCTCAATCTCAGTGATTTACTGCACTAAAGTTCACGACATCCTGGGTCTTTGTATGGGTATAGATTTTACAGTCTCCTCAACCGTTGTAAAATGCCAGCACAAAGAATAAAGGCGACAACAAACATGCCAACAGTGCCAACTTGTCGCCGTTTCACGACACAAATTTGGTTGCTATGGCAACGTCCCTTGACCAAAGTTCACCAAATTTTTAGCCGTGGGAACTTTTTCATCGACGGTGTTAACGCAACAATCCGTGTTGAGATCCGTGCACCCATTGTCGAATGAGAGGGGCGACAGTTAAAAAAGAACATCGTCGGTAAAACATAAGTCCACCGGCGGCATCGCTATGCCTGCCGGGCGGGCTAACAAGAAGCTCAGCTATCGCTGTCGCATCATATCACTCTGAAACCATCATATATAGATTCCCTGACCTCGAAAACCATAGAAATGATGTATTGCACATGAAAATATAATAACAATCGGTGATAATATGGAGATTTAAAAATATGGCGGCCATCTTGGACGCCATCTTGAATTTCAGAGTTACAGTAGCCTGTTGGAACGGTTGTCCACCCAGACGTTATTGCAGGAGGTCTAAGGAATCCAACCATATATAACAACCTTTTACAGCAAACCATGTCTGTTAAACCACTCTTGCCCCCTGGGTAAGGTGAAAAAAGGCCTCGAGTCCAGTGAATGGTTACCTGGTTGATGTCAAGTTACAGTAGGGCAACTGAACATACAAATATTTTGCACAAATCACTCTTCACAAGCAGGGATGTTAATAGGGCCAGCAGTGTCAAAGCCAAGGCTGCTAAGCCAAGGTCACGGTCATACACGTGGAACGCCAAGGCCAAGGCCATTCAAGGCCAAGACCAAGGCCAAGGCTGACAGTGCAACTGAAGGCTTGGATAAAATTCAAACGAACAAAATACTTTACTGTTCTGTTATTTGTTCTTTTTAGGTCAACTCTTCTGAGTCGATTTAATGAAGTGGGTCTCAAATGTCCATCCGTCCGTGTATAAATAGTTTCTTAGATTTTAATGAAATTTGGAATGTAGGTAGAAGTCGATGAGTGATGCACGACCGTATGCAGTAATGACCCAATCTGAGGTCAAGGTCACGAGCCTTGAAAGTTTGAAATCCTTCCATTTTTAAAAGCTATTTCCTCCGCCATTTGCAGTGGGAGCAGGCACATGTCCTTTAGCATATTGCTTGCATTATCTGTTACGACTACCCGAACTTTATCCTTCAAACAGAACTTATGAGCCACTTACTTACTTACTTACTTACTACGTCTAGTTCGTCGGCGATTTTTTGTCTTGTAAGCGAATTTTTAAGTGCCTTAAATGTCAACAGATGAGGTTCAGGTACGCCATCGAGAAATGTGTGCACATTGACTTTCAAACAATGCATTCATTCATTGTCCATCCATTCCATGCACACATCAGCAGACAGTGCCGCACTAATGTGGCATTTCTCCAGTTTCTCCTTCAGTTTATGTTCCTTCTTGTCAACAGGCTTTAGTATATATATATGTGTGTGTGTGTGTGGGTGTGGGTTATCAGAGGCATGCTCCCTAAAGCCCCGTCCACACAACAATGTCAAAGCAACAT
>Ga0209780_1001639_pt1 | contig 15059 bp, 8 predicted proteins | sample WorMetexBAHAMAS2_FD_187384 | JGI IMG/M metagenome (GOLD analysis project Ga0209780, IMG submission 187384) | Marine gutless worms symbiont microbial communities from Max Planck institute for Marine Microbiology, Germany - Inanidrilus exumae... | ecosystem: Host-associated > Annelida > Digestive... | reverse complement strand
GAAGGTCGTTCTCGGCAAACCAGCGTTTAACGTCACGGGTGCAGGCCTCGAGCGTCGACAGAACGGCACGAATAGTCGATGCTCGCATGGCCAGGAACAGCTGCGTATCGTCAGCATACTGGTGGTGTTCGACGCCATGGCTGGTAATGAACTGACCGACGGTGTACACAGCAAACAATCAATAAAGGAATAAGCACGACAGCTGCAGGTGACTGTATTGCTCCTGACTGGCCGGTGTCACATTAAAACACCGCCCCGCCCCCCTGCGATGCAGCCACTCGTCAAAATTCCTTGACCACTTGTTAAGTATTTCCACATCACGGTGCTGACAGAACATCAGGACAGGAACTATGATGTCCACTTCCCACAGCATTCAGTTCGTGGATCCAGAAAGCATGAGATCAATGGGTAATTTTCCTGGTCGAGGTTCATGTGCTAACACTGTTGGTTTGATGACTGTAAGGACATCTCAGCTGTAAAAAACTCGCTAACATAATATCCACCCATAAAATGGTTGTTAATCAGAATATATGTGGGCAGTCTTGGTTCTGAAGACAAAGGGTGCAATATACATCTGAGAAGCATCGGGGTGCTGAACTCCTTCTTTTCGGCCTTGACACCATAGATGGGTACAGAACTAAGGCAGTGAAGTATTGCCAATGCCACATCAGATCTATGGTTATCTTCCCAGCAACAAATTATATTTCTTTGTGACAGAGGAATGTGTGTGAACAACTTAACCACAGTCACTGAAATGGAACTAAAACCCAGACTATTACACCACCATACCATGTATCAGTTCTACACTGCATCAAAACTACTTATTTTCTTTTTTATACTCCACAGCAAATCATCTGCTTACAACCAGTCAATGGAACATACTCCATCAGTCAGCACCCAATATTTCCCTTTCACTTTACACGAGTTTATCTGGTTTTGTTTTTCATTTCTACTCCTTATCAATTTACAACCTTTCACCAGAACCAAATTACATCTAAATGCCGATGTGCAATTACAAACATAAGCAGACAGACAAGTATACATCCTCCTGTAAAGGCATCTAAAAGTATCACTCCAAAATCGTCCAAAGAATCAAATATTTAATATGATGCAACATAAAAAACGTACATCTATCGTTTCCGGTGTGGTCAAAGTGACATCAGGCAGCCTCCATGTATCAACACTCTGTACATCAACAAGTGCAGTGCTAGCTGCCAAATATTTACTAACAACAGCTATGATTAGCCCTTATTCCAGTATAAACCCAGTGATATAGTGATAGTTACTATTTTACTATTATTTTAAGTTCTACATACTGCAGTGCTTTTTATTTCTGCTTACTGTATTTTTATAACATTAATGTGTGTTTGTTACATTTTAAACATTAATGACATTCATCAAAAATGACAATCAGCCACTTTTGCCACTATCATTTTACACTTTATTCCACTCTGGCGCCAGTGGGGGGAGGGCTGCCCCCACAGAAAAAATTGGACCCCTGTGTGGGGCTGTGGCCATGGTTTTTTGTAACATATCACTCGCTATGTGGCCCCTAAATCTCTCTTTGGCTCCCTACTTGCTAGACTCTGACGCCGGTACTGACTTTATTAATCTTTTACACTATTTTAATCCTTAAAATTATTCTAAACCTTTATACACAGTTAAATTGCACTAGCATAAAATTCATGTAATTATGGTGATAATGGTCAAGAGACAACAGCAGCTGAAACAATTCAACACAGCATATGAAATCAGAGAATGATAAGATGAAGACAAAATAGCAAAATGTCACTAAATGACAGCGTTCACACACAGAGAATGATGGCACGTATATTACAGTGGTGCATCATATAGCATAAAACAGACTGTGCATTATATAACTCAAGTCAAAATAAAAACTGCATATTTATACTAACCGATACAGTGCCAAGTCTCAGATTGATGCCAGACGTGCTAGGAGGTGGTCTGCTATTCCTCTGCTTGATAAAATCATAGAGTCGCAGATGTTTCGGAGCCGCACACAGAGATAACTTACGGCGACGATTGATAGCAGCTTGCGAACATCGCCGAGCACACCTGGTAGAGCACACCTGGTGAATAGAGGTCGACCGAAACCGGTTTTTCCGTTTCGGCCGAAACCGAAAATGTACAGACGTCACGGCGCCGAAACCGAAACTGAGCATACATATTCGGCCGAAACCGAAACCAGAACCGAAAATTTTTACTTCGTTATTGATGTCCATCCATAAATGTCTAAAAAGTGTAATGTGAATGAGACAACACTAGTATATTGCTTTCTAACGTGAACATGCATGCACTCAGTATATACTACCTTTATTGTGAATAAAGATGTCCATGGACAAACACAGTTAATAGCCCACATCACTCGTTCAAACAGTTCAACTACTCTACAGAGCAAGTAAATTAGAGAGCGCCATGTATGTTATCAAATTCAACAGCTAACAGTCAACTAAAGCACGTACTCACTCCAAATGCTACATCACCACAGTGAGTACAGCAGGCATGGAGCTGTTAGCTTGGCGTATTGAAACATGATGCTCAGGCAAGCGGCCTGCATGGGCCGCCGCTGAGTTGTAGGCTGCGAAACTCAGAGACAGTCCCCCTGGACTGACCACCCGTGTAGAGACTAACAGACTGCAGATGCTGCAGCAGTGCAGCTGGAGGTGAGTGGAGGAGTGTGGCGCCCGTCGGGCGCGTCCCGCTGTACCATCACACTGCATGGGGTAAATGCGTGCACTCGGCGGAGGGACGGCGATAACATACAGCTCAGCTCTGAAGAACTGATGGAGACAGCATGAGCCCAGTTTCGGTCAACACTGAAACTCGCTGACAGTTTCGGCCGAAAACGAAACTTGCCGCGGCTTGACATACCAAAAACGAAACCAGGCCGAAACTAAACTTTTTACCAGTTTCGGCGCCGAAACCGAAATTCAGTCGACCTCTACTGCTGAATGACAATTAGACTGACCAGGCTTATCAAGGCCTGGGGTTATTGACTGAGTTACGGGTTTACGTTCCACCCGACACAAAACAAAGTGTCACCCCTGTGGAGCAAAAAACTTATAATCACCCCAAGTATCTGAAATAATGGCGCTATGCGCTGCACGCAATGCTGACGATAAATACATGTAGCTTAACACGCAGCACATAACAACCATTGTAGGTGTCAAAGCAGTGAAGAAATAGCATCTCTGTAAAGAAATAAGCATAATATATAATTAATCAAGCAGTTACCGTCTTAATGCATGAGTGCTAAGCTTGTGTTTGTTATAGCTGAGTCTAGCAGAGGCATGGAATACTGCAGGAGATGGGTCCAGACACAACGGATCACTCGTCTCCAGCAGAAGTCGACTTTCTAACGACAACTTATCTTCTGTTGTCCACGTGTTGGCAACGTCGCTCGTCATTCCGTTGATGTCACACAACAGGGTCTAAATATGAACACATTTATTCGCCAATCAGGCAGACAGACAGAAATACAGATATATATACAAAGAAATACAATTAAGCATTACCAAGCACACATTCGTAAAACTGGCACAACAAACTACTAATGGCATTATGCGATGGAATAAAAACAGTCTTTATACAGTCATCACATTTAAAAATCATAAATGACCAAAATGTGTCATGCAGTAAGCCTGATTTAAGGTACAAACGTTTATAAAATTAAACAGTACACAGTAAAAGTAAATATTTAAAATTAACTCTGCCAAGACCATAGACTGATTCATGAGGTCTGTAACCAAAAATCTTTCCAAAAACATTATTCCAGCAGGCATTCAGTTCATCTATTGCTTGCACTGCAAAGTGAGTTCTGGTGAAGCATATAGTGGCACGGTCTAAATATAGTAATGTACAGCCTTCCACCATCTACGGTACAGCAAAATGAGTATGAGCTTTTGGAATGAGTAATAACAATAAATGGTGATGTGGATGGTAGCAGCCCACTGGCAGACTCACAGCCCAAGATGGTTGACTTCATTTGAGAGTTGGCAACCATATGGTGCTCAGTCTGCATTCGTCAAATAAATTGGAAGAACTCACACAATGGCTCTGCCATGATTACAGCACCATAAACACTGTCACTTAACTTTCTGGTGCCGAATTACCCAGGCTGTACTGGAAAACAGACTGTGAAACGAGTGCTTGTGTGGATGTAATGCATCAATAAATATCACTCCGACTGCATCTAAACATACAGTCTCGTCAAAATACAGCGACTCTCAAAAAATGATTAATGACCATGTCATTTTCTGGAGTACTACTACATATCACAGAAGATATAACTGGCTAACTTTAGAATTAAAAGGGAAGTAATAAAATTGTAAGTGACTCACATGCATCGTTGGTCGCAACAGAACAAACTGAGTATCAAACGAGTTGTCGACAGCTCGACGGTAGTCGCGAACCTCCGCTATCACACAGCCAGAGTGAAACAGGTTTGCCTGACAGTCACAGCATTTCAAACCAGTCAACGTGAAATACAAATGATATCAGAAAATCTTAGAAGAGCCATCAATCGAGGTTGCCGTGACCAGTTTAGTTTATATCTTATTTGTCAGAGACCACAAGCAGAAGCACAGCCCACAACTATAACATGCATCCTAAACCTTAAGCCCAACCTTAGCCAGAAACTTCAACCTATTATTTTCAAGTACGTCTAATAGAAGTCACTAGCGTAACAACAAATACTGTATTAGACACAGCAAACTGAGTGACACATCAGTATCACTAGAGCTCCATTGGCATCCAAATTGTTGGCATAAGCAAGCATTGTCAACAAATTATTCTAAAATATGACTATAGCCTGTGATTAATCAATGGGAAAAAAAGTATCCAGGCAGATGCAGTACTCTATGTGCATCAAAAGTGTTAACATGTAGGGCTTCAATTCACCTGTTGTGTCCTCCCTCATCTCTTCTTATGAGCGTTTACCTGAGTGTTATTGTGAGCCGTAATTTTCTGTCAGGACAGCAGTACTTTATATGCATCTTTGGGGACAATGCAGCATATCTGTAGACAGTGCAATCACTAGAAAAAATAAATAAATAAAGTATTTATGTAAGACTTTAAAATACATACATATAAAATATTAAATAAATGAAGCATTTGGAAAACATGAAAAATACCTGAGCCTTTTCAAACAGGTCAACCAATAACGGCGGAAGTCTTTCAGAGTCTATATACTCCAAGAATTCTGTCTCCTTATCACAGATACATAAAATACAAGTAATTCAACTTAATATATGCTGGAAGGTGCTACAGGGCTCACACCTCCACAAAGCCCGAAAGAAATCATTTAAAATTATTAATGTATGTAAGACTTTAAAATACATACATATAAAATATTATTACTACTACTACTACTACTACTAAATCTCGGCAAAATTCCAACACGGTCACCCCTACGGCTTACAGGGGTGCCAAATAGAGGTGGGGTAGGTTCAATTTGGAGATTTTCAACCAACATCTCGCTATATCGCAGAAATGGCGCAAGATAGGGACATGGTTGCAATGGAAAACTAATAGAAATCGTATGTGGTCTATCAAAACGGCACCATTGCCATGGTCATGCTTGCTACTAGAAACCTTTATAACACCCATACCTCGCAAAACATAACACTAATTTACTAACATAGTGCATCGCACGGTTGCTCTGAGCTTCTTGTTCTGGACTGTGACATAACTGGGTTCTCCAACTTCACTTTCACTTTCAATCACCTGACCACATCTGCAGCCGAAAAAAGGAACAGTTTTCATCCTGTAACCGTGAACTCTGACCTGTGACCTTGATACAGGATCAAATTGAACCAAATATCTGGATCAGAGGTGATCCAGTTCAAACGTTAGTAGTAGTAGTAGTAGTAGAATGTACTGATTAACGTGGCATAAGCTAAGTAGCTTCTAGGACATGGTACAAAAATATGAGAAAGCGATTTAAAGTGATGGAAAAGATTTGGTAAATAAAAATGTTTTACGTTGTCTCTTGAAAGACGGTAGAGAAGTTGATGCAGTGACGTTGGTGGACAGACACACAAATCCGACCGACTGTTCTACCTCGTCAACAAAGCTGTCAGTAAAAAGTAGTGGCACAAACCTCATATGGCAGTCGAATGGTTTCCGAGTCACATCCATTGCGGCCTCGCAGCATCATGGAATAGCCTTCGTTGCCAGGGTAAAGGTTGACAACAAGGGTGTCAAGGTGATCGCGATGGACGAGCTGAGCAAGCAGGTTGGACGTACAGTTCACCTGCTGTGTAATACATTTCACGCAGCCACATATCAACAGCCGCAGCAGCAGCTACAGTTCTCTAACAAAAGAACACTGAAAAACCAGCTCACTTAAATGAAAACTATGGAAATCAAAGATTAATGGAATGCCAATAAAATCAAAGATAATCAATGCAATCTGAAGTCGGTATTACCCCATGTATCTAAGTACTGGACAGACAGAACTACACGTAAACTATAAGTGATCATATCAAGGAAGAACGGTAACATACACTGGCCAAACATACTCATTAATAAATGCAATGTCGTTCAACCAAAAAAAAGTCATTGCACTCCTAATTCATCAATATTGACTCTAACAGATGTGTAAGTTTTCTTTTACTGTCAACATTCTTGCTGAAGGTAAAGACAAAGTTTAGAATGACAACAAATTGTAGTTGAATTGTCAATTCCATTTTACCAATCATTCAATATTCTACAGCAATTAGAGTGCATAAAACACTAAAGTAAAACAAAGGCGATTCAAAATTAAATGACGACCATAAACATTTTGCTAAAATTTCTCCTATTATGAATAAAAAATATGCATCTCTTCACTTGTAACCACTATGTGGAAATCCTAGAAAGATGGGAACCGAATGACGTAGTAGAAATGTCAGACAATTCACAAACATGCACTTCAGTTCTACGTATGTTTAACTCATAATCTTAATGCATTTTACCTTACAGAAAGGCTCTTTGTGAGCACATTCAATATAAAGATCAAGCAACTTCTGCTTTAGTGATTTCCTGCAGACAAAACACAGAAAATTCACAGTTCACCTGGAAAAAAAAATAAAAAATATTTAAAATGAAGTCAGAAATCGGTTGGTGTTAAAAGCAATTTCAACTAAGTTTATGTATTGTTTTTATATTGGTTGGTTGGGTAGCACAGTGGTAGAACGTAGGTCTTTCCCTGTCCTGCGCTTGACCTGCAGCTGATGGGTGACCACTTACGTGGGTAAACCATCCACTACAAAATCAGCCAACTAGGCCAACTCAGCCTTTCATCCTTTTGAGGTCGATAAATGAGTAATGAGCTGTAATCGGATGTGCTCTACCTTACTTGGGTGGTGCCATCTAGTGAATAAGTTAGGTAACAACTATGATCAGCAGATTACAGTTAACGAAGCATAAAAAAGCTTAAACTTGAATTTACAAAATTAAAAAAAATAATACTGCACTAGTAACTAACAACTGTTTCAACTGTTTAGATTTCCTGTGATGTTATAAATTCTATATTATTGAATACCATTTTCTATCAGAGCTGCAGGAGTCCAGGAGCTTCTCAGGCTCAAGTCTCGCCAGTTCTATCAGTCTCTACAGGCATACAATATACATATTTAAACTTTATCAGTACTGCTGTTGCAATCATACAGTTTTTGTACATGCTTCACACAAGGGATCCATTTGAAACTGTAAATAATAACTTCCTTCCTTGCTTACTTCCATCCTTACACATCCTTACTTATTTACTCACTTATTTATTCACCAGCATGTGACAGACAGACAGACTCACATACACACTATGACAGCTAATACCCACTCATAGCTAGCGCTGCACAAGTGAAAACTAAAGCCAGGTTTGGTCACCTCCTATGACCTCTGGTCTGGAAACAAACCGAGTCTATTTTGGAAGAAGAGTCAGGATTGGAAGTAAATGAATAAGGAAGGAAATAAATAAGTCAGGATGTGTAAGGAAGGAAGTAAGCAAGGAAGGAAGTTAAACAACAAAGAAATCTGGAGCACTCTGAGTACACTGTCAGGGGCTGTCCCTGGCAGATTTTGGGCACAATCCATGCAATAGCGACAGCTGGAGAGCCAGGTGAAATTTTGTTGTTTTCTTATCAGGTAAGAAATGCACAATATCACCGATATAGTGCTGAAATCAACAAATAAATTAGGACGCATTACTTCCCCGGCGCCGTATGGAGCCAATAATATCACAAAGGTTCTCTGACAAATCATGATTAACTCTGGACAGAAGGCCAGTTAAGCACAAATTAAACGTAGTTGTGAATGTGGACTACAGTATACACATAATACGTAATGTGTCCTTACATCAGCAGTAATAGCAGCCATCTTACTTGCTGAATCCTGCATTGGTACCTGAAAAATAAACGTAATACTTCACAATGAAACAACAACAGTGATTGTCTCATAATACTATACAGAATGTACAACGCATGATAAAAAGCTGACAAGTACCGGGATTAGTCTCGACAAGGAAGCACAGCAAAAAATTAACAAACTTCTTAACGCTGAAAACCGGATAACAAATAATGTGTAGGGTGGTGTATGGTAACAGCATTGGTTATAACAATGAATGGTCACATCAATTCAATAAAGTTACTCTATGTTGAATCTGCATAGTACAGAGATGGCTAACCATTTACAGGTATACTATCTCAGTATATAAGCAGCCACTAAGGCCAGCTCAGTCTCCTACCCTCAGCCGGATGGGCAATGAGCACAGGCCAGGAGCAGTGACACCCTCTGCAGCTCAAAGATAATCAAAAACATAGGTCTGGCATCACACAAGCCATGCATCACAGAATCTGGAGTATATCAACCTATGGGCTCAACAGTCCAAGGAACACAGATAAGCACAGGTCCGTTAAGTTAGCACCAACGGTATGCGGATTATGCCGACTTCCGCATAATCTGTCTACTAACCCTAACCGACACATTACTGCTAATAAGTCAAACTAAACTGACCCTAACCGTAACACTAACCCTAACTGACACAGTAAGAAGTCCGCATAATCAGCATACCGTTGGTTAACGGACGTGATAAGCACCACACTTACACAGTTACACTGCTGTATTGTAAACCGTACCGGTATGGCGTTATTTGCTTTTATCTCAACTTCACCCATCAATAACCAAGAAAGTCTGCGTTCTATATGCATAACCAAACTCCAGTTGGTTAACTGTGACGTCATGCAACCAACCGGTCGAAATAGAACGACCAAATGGACTCTGGTTAACCGAAACAATGGAAAACAATGTCAACATCCGGGACGTGTCGCACGTAACCGTGGTAACCAGTGTTCAATCACTTTCAGCCGGTGCTTGACTCTGGTTAGCAAATACCAGTTGTGACTCAGATGCATGGACACCTGAAAACAGTTAACTTGTCAAGGTTGACCACTAAAAGATGCAACGGTCGGCTAATTAAGTTCAGCAGGCAAAGCAACGTTTGAAAGGAAAATATTGAGTAGGCGATTTTTACCAGTTCACTTCCTTTTCGACCAGGTTGATCCCTCAGTGCAATTATGCCTCTGTGTGTAGACGCCAACTGAACCTAGCAGAGCCCTGCCACACTGTTCCTGGTGTAGACAGAAAAAAATGTTGTCCACATGGCCATATAATATTTCAATTCAGGAACAAACTCCGCATGCAAATCTATGCGCATATGATACAGATTTCCCGATGCAAATCAGTAATCACCGAACCAACCGGACAAGAGCACCTAGAATCGCGAAGTCGCACGCTTAGGCGAAAAGCCGTGCGTGGGTGAGCGATTCTGCTCAGTGGATGGGATTTCACCTATATAGTATCTATGAAAAAGTCGCATTATCAGCAGGTGACAGACAACTGTGACGATATAATCAATTAATATACAACTAAAATCAAAACTTTACACTAGCAAAATAAATTAGGTAGGATTCAGGAAATCACGCACCTGCTGCGGTCACACTACATACCGAATTGTACCGAAGATGCTTTCCGCGACGACAGACGACGCCAGCGTTTTTAGCCGACTGTGGAACGCCTAAGATTGTTTACTTTCAATTCCAATGGATCACGTGACCTGCACTTCCGCTTTACAGGCCTAATCCAAAACTCTCTTGCTAGTACTGCCGTTATAGCTCCTAAGACCTGTCATATTACTCCCATCCTGTGCTCTTTCCACAGGCTCAGAATCACTGAACGCATCGAATACAAACTCCTCTCTCTTACCTACAAAGTTTTCACAGTTACGGTACCCAACGACCATACATTCATAACCTCATCTCTGTTCAGCGTCCTCGCAGTACTCGCTCTTCATCCGTCGTTACTTTTGCTCGGCCACCGACATCATCTTGGATTTGTGAACTTGTTAAAACTAGTGTACCGGTAATCTACCAAAAAGAAGATACGCCAGCGATAGTGCTATTGTAATATTTTGTATTGTGAATAAGCAAACTGGGGTCAGGGATTCCAAATACCTGGTATGTAGGCCTAATTGTTTTGCCGCTATTTACAGATCATTTTTATGTATTATATTTTACTTGTATTTTATTTGTATTTTTTGTGTAACATTTTAACATTGTGCGAACGTCACGGTGAAATAAAAGGCTACTTACTTACTTACTTACTTACACTCGCACAGCCGCAAGGCCTATAACGCAGGGCCGTATACACTATTTTGGCGGATAACTCGCTTTATCTCATTGTACAGCCATATGCATCTATTGTAAGTGAATACAAATCTGGATCAGGGATTTCTGATTCAACTACATGGAAAATCCCCCTACATGCAGGTAATGTGTGGCTGCAATCACACTGTCAACGGTAGCCTACGGGAGACGTCGTAACCCAAGAATGAATAAGCGTAGGATGTTTCAAACTTAATGCTGAAGGTGCTATGTGACCCACCGTGTACTGCGATCATGCTGTGGTATGACCACTGTCCATAGTCAAAAGGTCAAGGTCACACGATCACGTAACAAAGCAGCAGCAAAACGTTTTAATTCGGCAACGGATATAATAACTATGTTCTATCTTGTTAGAACAATGGTTAAAAATTGCAATTTTTCCTACATCGATCCAGTTGAGGTGACTCACTGAAATTTCACTAAGATCATTGACTGAAAAAAATAAGTCGAGCAGTAAAATATGTACAGCGTTAAGTAAGTAAGCGACGGTTGAGAAGTATAGCGGTTGATTAGGTCCTAGCTGTTATCTTCCACTAACATCATTGGCACAAAATCCTTGCAGACAATCTGGCCAGTGTCCGGGTTTAAAGCCGCCGACAGCATCTCTTCCATTTCTTCCTGTGTAAATGGCTCGCCTACAAACAGAGAATTGTCAGACTTATCAGAATTAAAAAGACAATGACGACGATGACGATGATAAAAATGCCATTTAGCGCTGTCAAAACCATACTCAAAGTCATACAGACTATTTTCGCGAGAATTTGAGTGACAGCAACCAGACGACCTTTCTGACACTACAAGTAGAACTCAAATCCGTGTTGCCTGACAACAACAGAAGCCCTCACTCGAGGTCGCAACGACCATTTTAGCACGGGAAATTCGACTAACAACGAAAAACTATCTCATGTCGTAACATCCACAAAATAACCGAAACTAGAACACTTTTCATTCTGTCACTGCAAAATATGACGCATGAACTTCGATCTAGATAGTGTAAAACTGTCAATGTGAACATATCTATGTCAAAGGTCATTTAGTTCAAAACGTATTGTCCGGACATGCACTTGGACCAATTATTCTTATCCCTTCCATTGAGCTGAAGCTACTTCTTGTGATTATGAAGGCAAGTGTGACTCAATGACTACTTGATGGTTAATTTGGTAACTTATGATAACAGCGATTAATCAGTCAGTCAATAAATGCAACTGTGCGTAGAGCAATTTATCCCAAACTCAAATCAGAAACGTCTAGACCAGTCGAATACAATGTGCAGTCGTATCGACATGCAGACCCACGCCAGGCGATTAATGTAAGTTTTGATGCAGTTGTTGCCACTTGTTAGGCTTAGGATTTGACCTCTGACCTTTGGAACTTAGGGTCAGTGCATGCCAAGGTCCTGCCATGAACTATATGTCTACCGACTTTAGTGCTGATAGCTCAAGCCATTTTACTTTTACAGTGTGGACAAACAAACAGACAGATGCGATTGAACGCCCTACCCCACGCCAGCGGCTATACCGCCGGCGTGTGTAATCAGTAAACAATAAATCAGAATTTTTAACTTAATTACTAACATTAACTCAGTGTCAGCCTAATCATTCAAGCAAGTCATCTACCATAGACAAAGTGGTGCGGTTCAAGACAAGAGTTCAGATAGACCAGGTTGGCCGTAAGTCTTTCTCATCTTACGTTTATTCCCTTTTGCTCCGGCACAGAGAAATTTCTCTTTTGGAAGTAAATTTTTCTGGTTGGGAGTTGCCGAACTAGCTCAGTGTGGGATATCTCCCACCCCCAGAATGGCGTAAAAAAATAACTGCATAGACACGAGGCAATTTCCTTTAAAACTTCTTTTAACATATTGACATAAACTCACGTAAAATCCTACGCCATGTGAATGTCCAGGTTTTAGCTAATTTTGCATATTTCTTACACAATTAAAGCAAAAACGACACAGAACAGCTCCCAACTTGTCAGAATTTTCACAGAAAGCATTGACGATGCTCTACATCATTTCACTTTCTGGGAGATGCATCCTTTGTGACGTTTTAGTATGAATACAAATCTGTCAATATGAGTGATGTACAGGTAAGCTAACCTTCTTCCATCATGAGTTTGGACAGCTGGTCCTGAGTGAGATAACCTTGGCCTTCTGTATCAAGAGTCTGAAAGGCTTTCATCAGCTGGTCTTCTGTTGCTGGCTTGTACCTGAAACGTCACCGTAATCATCCCATAATGGCATCATCATCATCATCATCATCATCAACAGCAACAGTACCACCACCATCACCACCGCCACCGTCGACACCACCACCACCAAACGACATGCAACATGGGTTCAGAAGGGGAAGGTCTTGTTTCACAAACTTCTAGATAAAGTTACTCGACAAGTGAATGAAGGGCATGACTTAGATGTAATCTACTTAGATTTTGCAAAAGCATTTGATAAGGTTCCTCATCAACGGTTACTTATAAAATAGGAGAATCACGGGATAAAAGGAAAAGTTTTCAAGGGTTAATTTGGTAACATCATGGCTGAGTGACAGGAAACCAGTGATGTGGTCGAGGCATTTTTTCCGTGGCTGAGGAGAGGCCGAGGCAGTAAGGACTTTCAGCGAGGCAAGGTGAGCTGAGGCAGCTGAGATACGATGCAAGGCCGAGGCAGCAAGCTTACTGGTTGAGGCAAGGCAAGGTAGCAAATGCTCAAGTTATGGGGTTTGTCTTGGCTTACCCCTAACCATCACTCTGGGTTTTACGTGGCTTACCCGTTAACCACAATATAGGGTTTACAGTAGCTCTTTAAAATCTACAAAGATCTGTCTGGTATTAAGATAGAATCCACGTTTAAGCCATCAACAGATAGCAATACAGGGGGCCATTCGTTGAAACCAAAGAAGCATAGGAGTCATCGGGTGGTCCTAGTGGTGGCGTTGCTGCTTAGGCCACTCTAAAAATACCATGTGATGATGATGATGATTAGTACTTCTTTTCTGAGCGGGTTGTTAACCGATGAAATGAATTAGATGAGGATACGGTTTCAGCTACAACGGTCAACATGTTCAAGAACAGACAGCAACGCCTTCGTCAGCTTAGTGGCCCCAAGCTTCAAGGCCTCATCTGCAGGAAGTCAATCTTCTTCCTGGTGCGACCACACCAGGTAATTCACCAGGTAGTTTACCATCATCACCTCGAATCCTTGTCATCTGCCGCCCTTCTATGCTGTCCAACAGCCTGTCTGTCAAGTTTAATACTCTCAACTGCATCCAGGTATTTTTCACCCAGTCACTCTTGTCCTTTCGTATAACCCTCAGCACGTTAAATTAGCTGTTAATACTCACTTCAGACAACCTATCATGCCTAGCTTTCATCATGGATGAAAAACCACATAACTACAACTAGTGTCCAAAATTCCATGAGTTTGCGAGACACTGACTGGTTGCTGTACGTGAATAAGTGATTGGTAAAACAGTAATGGACTCAGACCGTCTCTCCAGGAGGACTTGTGTCATCAAAGGAAGAAACTTGCTGAGACGAACGGTACCTGGAGTTTCCTCCTCCTCTAACTGCACACAGTAGCATACCAACAATAACTCCAGGGCTGGACCTAGTGGAAGGGGGGGGGGTTCCTGGGTGCCCGGAACCCCCCTCCCCGGCACAAGCATGTACCTCCGATTCATGTTTTTTGTAGATGCATTACTTACTTACTTATGTCCATTAGTTCATTTCAAGATTCATGCTCCTGTCGGGTTCCTGTGGTTTTATCAAATTAAATGCGTGGAGGGCCCAAAATTTGATATTAAAATTGCTAAAATTCCTTTTTGGGCGTGGGCTTCGACCCCTGCACCCCCCAACGGCGTTGCCCCCTGCAACCCCACTGGGGGAAGACACGCAGACCCCCTTCTACAAATGTGGAACCCCCACCTGTCATACCCTAGGTCCGGCCCTGAACTCAACTTAAATTTAATCCAAATATCAATCACAGTAGTTTCACAAACCATCCACCAGTCATTCAGTACACTACTGTACAGCAATAGCTCTCATACTAAAACGTTAAACCTAACACTGCAATGGCAATCTACCATAATAACATCACACGTTCACAACATACCTGTGTCCTACCAACTGCAGCTGGCTGATGGCACAGCAACCATTATTAACTGTTTGCAGTTTAAATGTTACACTGTTTCAGTGACACAAATTCTAATTTTGTGATAACATTTATCAAACTTCAGTATCTGTAAGACAATAGGTGATATTGTTTTACATAAATTTCAGTTTTAAACCAAAACTCTGTTTAAAATCTTATAAAATCCAATTAATATGAAAAATTAGTGACTATTTAGA
>Ga0209780_1001638_pt1 | contig 15059 bp, 12 predicted proteins | sample WorMetexBAHAMAS2_FD_187384 | JGI IMG/M metagenome (GOLD analysis project Ga0209780, IMG submission 187384) | Marine gutless worms symbiont microbial communities from Max Planck institute for Marine Microbiology, Germany - Inanidrilus exumae... | ecosystem: Host-associated > Annelida > Digestive... | reverse complement strand
TATAAACAACAGTTTATATACGAACATGGCCTAGCTGATTGGGCGTAGCGAAATAAGGTAGCCCAGCATTTAACCATTCTGTTGGCTTAGGTTTTTTTGCGGCACCAAAAAATATAGGCAGACCAATCAAATATCCTATTGAAACTAAAGGAATTAATTCTTAACTTAATGGCATTGACCGCTTATGCACCCTACGCTCGCTCAAAAGGAGAATTGATGCCCTAATTATTGAGCGTGCGATATGCTTTTTACTCGACTATCAAGTTTTTTGTAACTTATTGATTTTAAAAGACATCAAATCAGCTATTATTTTGAGTGCCTTAGAATTCATTTAATTTTAAATCAATGAGTTGCATGTATTAACACGCATTCTGTCATTGCTTGCAAAGCTCCCATAGCGTCAAAAACTTGATAGTCGAGTTTTAGTTAATTGGAATGGTTTTAAACGTCTGCTTACCAAATTTCCTCTATTTGCTCCTTATATTATTCATGCCATTTAAAGGTTTTGCTGGGTAGCAAAGTTATACGCTAAAGGTTGTACGACTTAAGTTGACTTTAGAACCTGATGGGCTTATTTTAAATCCTCAGGGAGGAATTTAAAATTAAAGACATAACCAATCAATTGAGCTGACGGCTTATTCGCCGCCGCTCATTTCAACCGTTCGCCGAAACACAAAATGAACACCAACGAGAACCAGCCAGAGATGAAGCCGCCAAGCGAGAGCTGCTCCAAATGCAAACACGACCACCACCGGATGCCACTCGCCGAACAGGACCCTCAAGACTCTTTTATAGAATATGTGACGTATCGGTGCATACATTGCGGAGATACTTATACAAAAGCAGAACCTCGCTGATGGAGACAAGTCAGCTTTTCTTGCAAACTTAAAGAAGGCGAACCAAGAATAATTGGGGTCAGAGTAAAATTAATTCTAACTTGGTCTTGGAGCCGATGCAAAAAGCCGCGCGGCTCAAGAACGGTGTTATATTTTTATTCATGAATATTGTTTGTTAATGATGAAAAAATGGGAAAAAAGACATCTGAAGAAAATAAGCCTAAATTATTGGCTATCGAAGCAGCAAGAATATTTGATGCAGAAGTATCTGCATTAATTGGCGTCTTTGCTAGCAGTAATTATCAATGGAGAGTTTTGTCTAATGATCCAATGTGGAAAAAGCCATCTTTTCCGACTAAAAAAATGATTATGGATGAAATTGAAAGTTTCAATCCGACATTTATCCATTTTGCTTTACACGGTAGCAATGAAGGTCTCATTTTACAACCTGAAAAAGATTTTGCTACTCTTACTTGGTCAGAGATAGAAACAATGCCTTGTTGGAAAGATAGCGTGATTATCGCCGGCTCCTGCGGCATACTGTCACATGCGGATGTATTTCTTAAAGCTGGTGCTTATGCAGTTGTAGCTCCTAACGGTGAGATTAAGTGGGATCGGCTTTGCCATTTTTTCCGAATATTCTATTCAAACATCATACATAGTGATCAAACTCTTTCGGAAGCATTGGAGACAACAAGTCAGCACGGTAACAAATACTATATAGAATATCTTATGTCATTTGGCATTATAGGAAATAAAGATTGGGCGCTTGATAGAAAAATATAACCCTCAAATGAAGCGGACGGGGCTACTTTTCAGTTAAGGAAGTTGCTGAGTTAATCCGCCCCGCCGCTTATTTCAGGCGTTAGAAAAAACGACAAATTCATTCTTGCTGTAAATAATCTTGTGATGAAATGGAGTCATTACAGTTGTTTCGGGAATGGAGCGAAGCGATTTCCCGAAACCCACATTTGACTTTCGTTTCGGGAAATCCGCGGAGCTCCATTCCCGAAACAACTGTTCAAATTTGAACTGTGATTTATGTGATTTTTATGATTGATGTGATTGGTTTATCTGGTTAACCGCCTCATAAAAATCACATAAATCATAAAAATCACAGTTCAAAAATTATTTGGCAACAACTCTATTGATTTTCCTTACAGTTGTTTCGGGAATGGAGCGAAGCGATTTCCCGAAACCCACATTTTACTTTCGTTTCGGGAAATCCGCGGAGCTCCACTCCCGAAACAACTGTTCAAGGGTACTTAAAATATGATGTGACGTAAATTGCAAAAATACTAGGAAGTGAGGCTTTAGCCTCACAGCGTGTAAGCGAGCGAGCGTAGCGGGCTCCGGGTGGGTAGGAGCGAAGCGGAAACCCACAATTTCGTTCTCCTTATCTATTGATTTTCCTGATATGCCTGTGATGATGATATTTGGGTTGCGGTGGGTTTCACTTCGTTCTACCCACCCTACGTTCTACTAAACCCAAGCTGTCAAACCGCCATAGGTTTTAAGTCATATGCTGATTAATTTGCTTGGATTATAGCGGGAGTTGCTGGATAAACAAAGGCTCCTTGACCTAAATCGGGCATATAATCGGTGGCCGTGCCATCCTTTTGTGCAGCACTGATAACAATAGATATGGGAGAATTGGGCAAAAGGCTGGCATGATAGATGGCGATTTCCATATACTTTGAAAACAGGCCTTTGCCATGGGCATAACTTGCATCCCATTCAATAGGACTCCAGCTCGGACCAGTATAGCTTTCTAATGTCCCGTTCATAAAGCGAACATCGGCTCCGATACCATTTATTGCGTATCCAGTAGTGCTGTTTTCATCGATGTCTATATAGACTAAGTATGAAGTCTGTTGGGGATCTACCGCCTCTTTGAATTCCAACCCCAGATACAAATAGCTGTTATCATGAACGGCCCAGGCATTTATGATATCGGCTGAAGGAGCTATCGAGTCGACGGCATCATTTCCAAGGTATTCGAGTCGTTCGTCAACGGCGAACCAATCATCAAATTCACCATCGATTTGGATAAGAAATGGTACTAGGTGCTCAATGGTGACCGGTCCGGTGCTGTACGTAGTTATAGGCAGGTTAACGCCGTCGTAAATGGTCGCGTAGACGTAATAACTTCCTTCGGGCGCATCGGAGACATCAAAGGTAAACGCATCTGTTGTGTCATCTTCCGAAATATCGGACACGAGCAAAATACCATCAGCTCCGCTGTTATCGATATCTGCATACAGGCTAATGCGAGCGTCGTTGTCTGAATCCTCATCGCTCCAGCGAATGGTATAGGTGGTGTCGACGGTTTCGGTACCATCAGGTTTGATGATAGTTATAGTAGGAGCTTGATTGAAGGTATCTGCCTTGAACTCGTACGCACCTATGTCATAGTGGGCTCCAACGGGACGTTTCGTCCCCAAGAAATCCGTCAAGTCACCCACTTCGTTTGAGTCGATTTGGGCTGCGTCAATGGCAGAAGAAGATGCTGCCAGACGATAATCGCCCTGAGCCTCATTGATAAACTCGGGATTGCCAGTTTTAGCGTGTGCATCGTGTCCTTTGGCCTGCCATTGTGCGAGCGTGATCGTACTGCCGTCTAGTAGGCCGAAAGCCGGCGTTTCGGGAAAAAAATTCCAATCGGTCAGAATTTTACTGTCGTTTACCTTAAGTTCTAGCACCTTATCTGTACCCACTACAATATTGCCATAGAGTTCGACATCTGTTCCGCCACTAAGCACCCGCAGGCCCGTGGAGTGGGCTTTACCGACGATCGTGTTAAATCGGACCACGTTACTCTTACCATCTATGGAAATCACTCCGGCATGACCTGAGTTGCTGATGACACAGTTCTGAACCAAGTTGTTGTGACCTTTCAAATCGATTTTTGCCTTGTTTCCGGTCAACACCACCCCGTCGATGGTCACATTCTTGCCCCGTACGCTAATATCCGCGTTCTCAATCAACCCGCCGGTCATCACGATAGTTTCGTCTGAGCCTTCCGTTGGGAGTACCACCGGACCGCCGCCGTTGCGAGATATCATGTTGTCGATCCTAATATGTCCTATGCCTCCCCCATGCGTATAGAAAGCAGGAAATCCATTGCCTGGACTGTAGTTCTCGACTATGCAGTTTTTCCAGTACGACGTGTCGTTGACGCGGGAATTGTCACTGAAGGCTACATACGCCGTGGCGGCACCATGCCATGTACCCGTCATACCCCCGACGGCCGTGCAGTTTTCCACAACGATCTCTGTAGAATTGATCAACCCGATGTGGTGTTTTCCGCCGTTGATGGAATCAATGTTCTTTACTACTATGTTCCTGCTCGCCATGACTCTCAGACCATAGCCACCGTTCCAGTGCGCGGTCTCAGCTACCACCATGTTTTCGAACACTAGGTGAGCCCTGCCGTTCGAGAACACGGCTCCCCCATCAATGCCCGCCCGTACCGCAGCGGTATAAAGGTGACCATCGGTATTGGGGTTTGTTCCTCCAGTATTGACGTACAGATAGCCATCATCACGGTTGTAATACCAGGTGTTGGGATGGTCGTGAACGTAGGCCAGATTGAGTGTAGAATCATAGTAGGTGCCGTCAGTTGGAGGAATGGCATCTCGCGTCAACTGTCCAGCCGAATGCAAAAACGCTCCGTCACGAAATGTCCAGCCGACCTCAGTACCAACGTGAATTTTATAGGTCGACGTCGTGCCACTAACCAAGTTCCATGAGCCGGGCGGTAGTACGTCGCTACCGTAGAAAGCTGGTTTCGGACCCGTGCCGTAGGCGCCATAGGTAATCGGATTGTTCGCGACTCCATCAGAACTGGGTATCAGGCTCTCACGCCATAGACCGCCGCGCTCAAAAAGGATAGTATCACCAGGACTAAAGGGGGTCGCATTGACCTTTTCACACGTGGACCACGCCGTATTTGGGCTCAATCCATTGGCCGAATCACTCCCGTTAGGGCTCACATAGTAGGTGTTGCCTGCCTGTGCTCCGACAGGTTTAATCAGTATTAGCGCAATTACCAATAGGGCAGGTATGGTCCACGAGATGACGCTATTGACTGAGCCGCAAATGCTTTTAACGTACATTTTTGTCATGACATTATTTCTCGGTTGTATATTTGGTGAAAGATTCAATTGTAATCTAAAATAGCAATTCACGACACAGCGAGAAATCGGAGAGTAACGGCAAGGAAAGCGGGACGACTAAAGAAAAAAAGAGATAACACTGACAATAATCAACTAACGTTACTCCAACCCCAATTATTCACGTAAGATTAATATATGTCATCTTTCTTTTTAGGCACGATTAAGGACATTATCATGTTAAATAAACATCATTTTAGCTTAATACCAATACTCTTAGTATTCATTTTAATGTCGCCCTTGGCGCAAGCTGCAACTGACTGCGCGGCTGTTACTGAAATACCCTCTACGGAGTGTGAGGCTCTTGTCGCTCTTTATAATAGTACCGATGGTGCTAATTGGGAATATAACGACGGGTGGAATGTGACGAATGCGCCTTGTAGTTGGGATGGCATTTCATGTAGCGATGGGCATGTATCGGATATCTCTCTGCCTAACAAGCAACTAACTGGCTCAATCCCAGCGGAATTGGGCAATTTGAGTAATTTATCGGGCCTCAATCTGTCTAACAACCAACTCACCGGCTCAATTCCAAGTGAATTGGGTAATTTGAGCAATTTGAAGGAACTCTTGATATCTGGCAACCAACTCACCGGCTCAATCCCAAGTGAATTGGGTAACTTGAGCAATTTGGAGCGGCTCGATCTGGATAACAACCAACTCAGCGGCTCAATCCCAAGTCAATTGGGTAATTTGAGTAATTTGGAGTCTCTCAATCTGTCTTCCAACCAACTCGCTGGCGAAATCCCAAGTGAATTGGGCAATCTGAGTAATTTAGATGAGCTATGGCTGAACAACAACCAACTCTGTGGCGAAATTCCAGTCGAGTTAAAAAACCTGTCTAAGATAAACTCATCCTACTTTGATTCTTATAATTTAAGTTTAAACACCAACCACTTAACCACCTCCGATCCCGAACTGATTAAATGGCTTAACAAGCTTAATTCAAACTGGAAACACACACAAACCTCTTGCTCTACTGCAAACGTGCGATTCTCGTCAACAACATACAATTTAGCTGGAAACAACGGACAAGTAACAGTCACCGTCACCCGCGCCGGTAACCAAGCTATATCAGCAAACTACGAATACAACCAAACCACAGGGACATTATATTGGGCAGAGGGAGACTTAGCTGACAAAACCATCACAATAACGATTATTGATGACGGCAAAAATGAAGAACCTGAGGCTTTCACAATTACCCTAACCTCACCGGTTAACGGGGAAAATTTAGATAATGCCACAATCATCATTAATAATCTGTTTGACTGTACAACCGTTACAGAAATACCTAATCAAGAGTGTCAAGCACTTATCGCTCTTTATGATAGTACTGGTGGTGCTAATTGGTATAAATGGTCATCTCCTTCGTCGTATGATGCTAGTCCAACTCGTCTGAGGGGGTGGATTGATCCGCATAGGCATTGGGACACCCTTTGTCATTGGGAGGGCGTTAAATGCAGTGGAGGACATATAACAGCACTTGAACTCGCGTTCGCCAACCTAGTCGGTTCCATTCCGGCAGAATTAGGCAATTTGAGCCACTTAAAAACGCTACAGTTGGGCACTACTTATAATCTTCCAGTCTCGAAAATACTCGAAAGTATTAGAGACTTCTGTAGAGGTGACATACCTTGTCTCAAGGCATCCGGGTGGATTTATTATGATCACATCCAAACTACCGAGAACCAGCTCAGCGGCTCTATCCCACCAGAACTCGGAAATTTGAGTCAATTAGAGACTCTTCAGCTAGGAGTCAGCAAGCTCAGCGGCCCTATTCCACCAGAATTAGGCAACCTGAGCCAATTGAAGACTCTTGAACTGCACTACAACTCACTGTGCGGAGTAATCCCAGCAGAATTGAAAAACCTATCCTCGTTATCTATTTTAAAATTAGGCAACAACCAGCTAACCGCCGCCCCATATCCAGAACTTATCGCATGGCTTGATGAGCATGAACAAGATTGGGAAAGCACACAAGGTTCCTGCTCTCCACAAATCGAACTGGAAAAAGACAGCTATAATTCCGGAGAACTTTTTCAGGCGCGACTGACGGAGGAGTTAACTTCGGGATATGACTTATATGCCGCCGTGGTGATGCCAGATGGAAACTTTTTTGCGTTGACTAAAGAAAACGAATTTGCAGCCATGAATACTGCTGCCAAATGGGATGGACAAAGAATAGCAGATAGTCCAGTGATGTTGCTTGACTTGATATTGCCCGATAATTTGCCAAGCGGAAAATATTGCCTTTATGGCATTTTATCTCCTAAGAATAAACCGGTTTTGGAAACCGCCGACTTGTGGGCGTGGACGCGGCTATATTTATTTATTAACTGATGTTACGCACTCAACTTCTGCAACTCAGCAAGAATAATTGTGGTCATAGCAAAATTAATTGCGGTATAATCAATAACTATCAAAAATAAAAGTTAATGAGATGATTTATGGCTATATTAGTGGCGTAGGGTGGGTAGAAACGAAGTGGAAACCCACCATTTCATTCTCCTTATCGATTGATTTTCCTTATATACCCGTCATGATATTTGGGTTGCGGTGGGTTTCACTTCGCTCTACCCACCCTACGTACCTCTATCTCCTTCTTTTAATAAATCGCATTTCGCCTTTAAATACGCCGTCCGCCTCAACCCCAACAGCGATCCATCCGATATGCAGATAAAACCCGTAAGCACGTAATTGCGAATCATTGCCAGTCACCAACCAAATCTCATCAATACCTTGTGAAAACAACCAATTTTCGGCCATCTGCATCAAGGCACGTCCCGCGCCCAAACCTTCAAAAGACGGCAACACAAAAAGACCAACAATGGTCTTTTCGCTACGATTGGCGATAGCAAAACCCACCGCTTGTTGGTCCTGTTCCGCCACCCAACCCCGACAGTCCGTTTGCAGCATTGTCGCCACTGACGTAGGCGTGATACCCAACTCCGCGATTTCTTCTCGTGATTGATAGTTTTCCACCACGCTGGTTCTGATCTCAAACAGCGTTTCAATATCGTTTAATTCAGCAACACGGACACGCATAAGCGCATTAACATCACTTTTAAGTCTGCTCATTTTGCAACACCTACTATGTTTCAAACACACTACCTTATAAAATATGACTAATCCTTCACAGCTAGCAACCATTACCCAACAAGAAAACCTTGTACTCCATCCAGCTAATCTTTTCTTCAGTCTGGAATACTATAAAATAGTTTGAGCCGTAGCAATATTGGATCTTAGTGTGAGGCTTAAATTACTCAAATCAGCCCCCATTTCGTTGTAAATCGCATAAAATGTGTATGTTCCATTGCTGATATGAGGCGAAATGGTTACAGTTGTTTCGGGAATGGAGCGAAGTCCCGACGCAAGGAGGGATCTTCCCGAAACCCACATTTGACTTTCGTTTCGGGAAATCCGCTTCGCTCCATTCCCGAAACAACTGTTGCGACTGTCTAGTATTTATTATTGATTTGAAACGCTATCTCAACGTATTTTAGAAATCGACGTTAGGGTTATCAACAGAGAACGAATGACCTAAAAATGTCCAACTTTATATCACTTTTTAGGAGCAGACTACATTGGAATCTATTCTTTCATCAATTGACTACAAAGATCCCATTTGGATCGCAATTGCCTTTCTATTTGGCGCACTAAGCCATGGTATCGGGTTGCCGCCACTTGTCGGGTTTCTTATTGCAGGGTTTGTGCTGAATTTCTTTGGTTTTACCAACGGACATTTTCTAAATGAGATGGCTGATCTGGGTGTTGCACTTTTACTTTTTACGATTGGTTTAAAATTAAAAATCAAAGATTTACTTCAGGTTGAAGTATGGGGTGGCGCACTGGCACACATGCTCATATTTAGCCTAGTTTCTGTCGCAATATTATTACTGCTAAAACAACTGGGCTTACCCTTATTTAGCCAATTATCGGTGATAAACGCCTTAATTATTAGCTTTGCTTTGTCTTTTTCAAGTACAGTTTTTGTGGTTAAGGCTCTGGATGAGCGAGGAGACTTCCTTGCACGCTATGGACAAATTGCTATTGGCATCTTGATTATCCAAGATCTGGTTGCTGTTCTATATTTGGGCGTATCTGCTGCAAAAATTCCTTCAATTTGGGCCATTGGTTTGATTGTTTTGATTTTTGTTATTCGCCCTTTGATTATCAAGTTATCGACTAAAATTGGTCATGGTGAATTATTGCTGTTATTTGGTTTATCTATGGCTTTAGGAGGTTCAACGCTATTTGAAGCGGTAGATATGAAAGCAGACTTGGGTGCTTTGGTATTTGGTGTATTGTTGGCAAATACGCCTAAAGCAGATGAATTATCTAAAACATTATTGAGTGTTAAAGAATTATTCTTAGTTGGTTTTTTTCTGAGTATTGGCATGGCAGGGTTGCCAAATGTAACAACATTGATTGTTGTTCCGGTATTGTTAATATTATTAGTATTTAAGAGCGGTTTATTTTTCTGGTTATTATCAGCCTTTAAAATACGTACTTTCCCGGCTAGTAAAGCATCAATGGCATTAGCTAACTATAGTGAGTTTGGACTTATTGTTACAATGGTCGCCGTATCGCAAGGCTGGCTAACTTACGAATGGTTAATCGTGATGGCAATGTTGATTGCTGTATCTTTTGTTGTTTCATCCGCCATCAATCAACAGAGTGATGATTTATATTCTCGATTTCAGCATGGCTTGAGAAAATACCAACATCCTTCATTGTTAGATGAAGAGACAGAAATTGACTTAACTGATATTAAAATATTAGTTTGTGGTATGGGGCGTGTTGGTAGTGGTGCTTATGATCAATTAAATGAAAACAACAATATAATAGGATTGGACTTTGATAAACAGATTGTTAAGTCACAATTAGACGGTGGGCGAAAAACTTATTATGCTGATGTCAGTGGCTCCGATTTTTGGTCACAAATAGATATACAAAATAGTACGATAGACAGGATATTATTATGTGCGCCAAATGTGGATGTGAATAAAGCTACCGCAAAACTGGCTCGACATTGGGGATTTAAAGGTAATATCAGTGCTATATCTGTTTACCCTGATGAAAAAGAAGAACTGATAAAAAATGGTGTCGATGCGGTTTTTAATATTTATGCTGAGGCTGGGGCTGGTTTGGCTCTACATGCTCAATAATAAGTACCAAATCAGGAGTTTTAATAGACTAATGAAATACACCAATGAGCTCACAAAGTTTTTATCAGACTACGAACAATACGAACAACAGATTTTGAAGCCAACGTATGATGAGATTAAAAAAAATTGTAATCTATGGGAAAACACAGAGTATTTTACAGTTGTTTCGGGAATGGAGCGAAGTCCCGAAACAACTGTTCAAAGTCATTGATTTTAAGCAATCCCATTCAACGATCCTAGTGCCTATGAATACAATTAACCTTGTATCATGGTAATCAACATTGGATGCGGGAAAGCACATGCCAGAAAATATCATCCGAAGAAAGAGGTAGAAGCTGCTCTTCGTCATGCCGAGTCAAAGGGTTGGCGGATTGAGGTCGGCGGTGGCCATGCTTGGGGAAAAATGTACTGTCCGCACAAGAACAAACAACGCCGTTGTGGGGAATTCTGTATCACCAGCATTCGGAGCACTCCTAAAAATCCGGCGAATCATGGCAAACAGCTCCGGCGCGTGGTCGATAACTGCGTTGATAACAATCCCAATGCGGAGGAATGAAAGATGAAACAGTATGATTTTACGTTGAAATATCGCCTTGGCAGCCCTGATGAGGATGCAGAAAAGTATCTTGAAGCGTTGGCCGAAACGGGATGTGAGGATGCCGTGGTTGGTATTGGCCAGAACGGCCGTATTTCTCTCAACTTTATCCGCGAATCCGAGAGCGCACTGGAAGCCATTGCCAGTGCTATCTCTGATGTACAGAAAGCCATCCCAGACGCGAAGTTAGTGGAAGCTACACCTGATTTCGTAGGAGTCATAGACATCGCCGAGTTGTTTGGGTTTTCTCCCCAATACCTGCATAAACTGATTGAAACTAGGGGAGCCTCTTTCCCAGAGCCGGTACACGAAGGAAAACCATCGCTCTGGCACCTGACGGATATCCTCGCTTGGTTCAGGAAGCACGAGTCCCGGGACATACAAAGCGAGGTGATAGAAGTTTCTCAAATCAACATGCAGTTAAACGTTTATAAGTCATGTGTGAAGGCATCCGCTTTATTCCACGGTGGCTTCCAGTTTGAGGCGAATGCGCCTAACAATGCGTTGCAGGGAACGCTCCGCTTCGCGGCACGCCCCTGAACGCGAGCCTTATCCTTAAGGAAGAAGGATGCAAGGTCATTATCTATGGAACAAATACATACAATGAAGCGAGCGTAGCGAGCGTAGGGTGGGTGGGAGCGAAGCGGAAACCCAGCATTTAATTCTCCTTATCTATTGATTTTCCTTATATGCCCGTGATGAGATTTGGGTTGCGGTGGGTTTAGCTTCGCTGACTTCGTATCACTTCGTTTTACCCGCCCTACGTTCTACTGTCACTGGTGATTTTTTTTATATAGGAGCATTTATGAAAAAACAGGCAAACATTGCCCTTATCATTCTCGTGTTATTGTGGAATGCAAGCACCGCATTAGCGGACATTAATGAGGGATTGGCAGGATATTGGCCCTTTAATGGTAACGCCTATGACGAAAGTGGCAACGGAAACCACGCCTCTGTCAACCAACCCACATTGACCGAAGATCGGTTTTCCAGCCCGAATAGCGCATACGATTTCGATGGTGATGATCGTATGGTTGTACTTAGCAGCGATTCGTTGAATCCTACCAATCAACTCACCATCGCTTTTTGGATTAAAGTCAACAGCACTACGGATGATTGGTCTCCAATTATTTTTAAAGGTTATCCTGATTATAGTAGTGAACCTGGCAATAAATACTGCTCCAATCGAGATTATGCCATTTGGTTGCATAAGAATTTGTTCTTCAGATTGGAATCAAATGACGACTGTGGGGCGGCTTCTCGCGCATACAATCATGCTTTAGACAGCAATGTGATCCAATCGGAAAAATGGATTTTTTACACAGCGGTTATAGATAGAGGCAATCATTTTATGAAAGTCTACATCAATGGTATGTTGGACACACAGACAGGCGATTCTTTTTCATCGTTTTATAACAGTAGCTATGACCTAGAATTCGGTGGATGGGGTGGAAGAGTGACTGCTTCTCCCTTTAATGGCGTACTTGATGACATCCGCATTTACACTAGCGCACTGTCCGATAGCGAGATTGTCCAATTGTTTGGTGGAGAAGTGCCGCCTCCGCCCGGACAATGCACCAAAGCGGAGATTGATGCTGCGTATGAACAAGGGAGACAAGCTTGTATAGCAAACCCATCGTCGTGCGGTATTGATTCTGCGGACGGCGCACACGCGATTTTTGAGCCAAGCACTGGTGAACTACATATTCCTTTTGTTGATGTTCCTGGTGCCTTTGGTACGCAAACGTTTGATGTCTATTTGATGCAAAAACCTCTCACTTTCACGTTCGATTTAGACATGGATAGGATACGGTTTTCGTCCGAGTAGAACGTAGTAGAACGTAGGGCGGGCAGAATTTTGCCGGAGCAGGTTTGCAACCTGCTCCGTAACGTTTTTAACCTCTCACTTTCTCGTTTGATTTAGACATGGATAGGATAAGGTTTTCGTCCTAGTAGAACGTAGTAGAACGTAGGGCGGGTAGAACGAAGTGATACGAAGTCAGCGAAGCTAAACCCACCGGAACCCAAATCTCATCACAGGCATATAAGGAAAATCAATAGAGTTGTCGCCAAATAAAATAATTTTTGAACTGTGATTTTTATGATTTATGTGATTTTTATGAGGCGGTTAACCAGATAAACCAATCACATCAATCATAAAAATCACATAAATCACAGTTCAAATTGATTTAGCAACAACTCTAATAGACAAGGACAATGAAATGGTGGGTTTCCGCTTCGCTCCTACCCACCCTACGCTCGCTTCGCTCCTACCCACCCGACGCTCGCTTGTGAGTGATGAGATTTGGGTTGCGGTGGGTTTCACTTCGTTCTACCCACCCTACGTTCTACTTTTATCAAAAATTTCGGAAGGAGCGATGCATATAGTTATTTTATATGGTTTTCAAGGAAATGCTCGATTGGCAAAAGGAAATTCACCTTTGATTGCTAAAGGTCATATCGGTTTATCAGTGGACAATGGCAAAACGATCTATGGTTTTGCTCCAATGAAACCTAATGAACTGAGTGACAATAAATTTATATTCCTTTTAAAAAGAAAAAGACAGGTATTTGATGGGCAATTAATTGATGATACAGTGTTATTTAATCAAGTTGCGGCTGGAAAATTTAACAAAGGTTCACGGGAGTTAGAATTATAGCGCCTTAAACAAACAGTTGATAACACAACCTTTACAAAAGTACTTCAGCAAATTGAAAAACGAGGTAAAGGTTCTAAATATATGTTACCTCATGAAAATATTCCTTTTCTTCCTAACACTTATAATTGTGCCACATTTTGGGGACAAACCGGCATTATGTTGCCTGAAAAAACTGGAATATTGCGTGAGTATATACCTGCAATGATCAATCAAGGAGCAGAAAGATTTGAGTTAACAATCGTACAACACGATGAACTTATGAAGAGGGAGTTTATATGCTAAGTAAAATTGAAACGGACTATATTTTGAATACCTTAGCTCATTTAGCGGCACGTTGGAGAGGAGTTTCTGAAAATTCTCCCACAAACCATGAAATTGTCTCTCACTATAATGAATTATTGCGTTTTTTAATTCACACTGGATGGGACGATGGACTCGCATTAGAAGAAGAATTACCCGATGAACTTATGCCGAGAGAATACATTGAATTATCAAAAGAATGGCATAATGTGTAAAGACAGCAAGTGTAGGATGATGTGTCCCAGGCACCTTTTATAAAGCCCTTTGGGGCGGGTGCGTAGCGTAGGACGCACCTTACGCTCGCTCATAGTTTCCCACAAGTAAAAATCGGTGATTTTTCTAAACGGTAAGAAGGAGAGACATGTAGGATGGGTTTCGCTTCGCTCTACCCATCCAGCGCTTGCTATTTCTTCTATCGTGTAGCAGAGCGTAGGGTGGGTAGGAGCGAAGCGGAAACCCAGCATTTAATTCTCCTTATCTATTGATTTTCCTTATATGCCCGTGATGATATTTGGGTTGCGGTGGGTTTAGCTTCGCTGACTTCGTATCACTTCGTTCGACCCACCCTACGTTCTACTACATACACGCAACACTCGATACCGGTGAGTGGTTAGCTCTTACCCGGCGGGGACTTGCACCCCGCAACAAATACCAAGCTTCACTTGGCGCACCCACCTTACATTAACAACATTAACCCATGCTACGCTCGCTACCCCCTTTTTCACAAGGATTTTTTAATACTAAAGCATATTCGCCTATCGAATAACTCTGCTTAATTTCCCACTTTTCATCTGTTAAACGTTGTTTTAATTTGTAAATGGCATCTGAAATTTGCTTTTGAGTTTTTTCATTCCACACTTTTTTGAGTGTTTCAGCAAGTCCTTTTGCATGAACAAATTTTGGGCGTTCTTTCCATAAGCAGTTCCAAATAAGTTTCTGTTGTTTGGACAGATATTCTGGAGTGTACTGCTCACCTTCTTTCATCAATACTTCTCCCCAAACTGTACTAGACAGTCTGAAATTAACAATACCATCGGATTTTTCGCTATCTAAGTACCAAATTCCGTCTCCTTTTTTAGCATTTATATTTAATCCAATAAGTTTAAGTTTTTTATCTGTCTCACTTTTTAGTTTATCAATACTGTTTCTTATGGAGTCATCGGATTTTGCTTGAGGATGCCATTTTGGGATTTCTGATTTAGAATAACGTACTTCTAACAATAATTGTTTAATATTTTCGATGGTTAAACCTGATTTACCAGATATAATCAAAATCGAAATTAAATTTACCTGTTGCTTTTTTAATACAATTTGGCAATTAG
>Ga0209780_1001637_pt1 | contig 15062 bp, 8 predicted proteins | sample WorMetexBAHAMAS2_FD_187384 | JGI IMG/M metagenome (GOLD analysis project Ga0209780, IMG submission 187384) | Marine gutless worms symbiont microbial communities from Max Planck institute for Marine Microbiology, Germany - Inanidrilus exumae... | ecosystem: Host-associated > Annelida > Digestive... | reverse complement strand
CTCTTAGTTTTCTGACGCCAAAGATCTCGGCGAAATTCCAACGGGGTCATAGCCAACGGGGGCACCAAATAGAAGTGGGGTAGGTAAAACACGTCGATTTTCAACTGACATAGCGTGTCGCGCGCGGTCCCTCTGCGGTAGCGGAGCTTTTTCTAGATATCACCCTGTATGTTACTGTAATTTATCCGAGCTGTAAACATAGTGAGTCGAGATGCGGCTCTGTTTATTGCTGAATGTGATATCGTTTCAACGACGACTGACGTCGGACGGTCATAAACTGCCGTATCAGCTTATGCACTTCAAAGCAGCCGATATCGTTGTTGCCGTCTGCATCTTTAGGTCCGTGTAGGCCTACACTGGCTAGAGTGGTGTGGTAGGCTCTGTTGAGCAGGTGTCGATTCAAGTAATAATAATAATAATAATAATAATAACTAGATGGAAAGTACTATGAGAGAGTACAACTCCCCGCGAAAGCGAAATTTGGGTGTTTCGTCGCCAACACTTGGCAACACTTGCCACACCTACTATTAGAAGTATAAAATGTAAACAATCTCCGGTTTACGAAGTTTTTTGACCGTTACTTCCACATCCCTCTACCGATCGTGTTGAAGGGTGCTACCGTCAGTGATAGTGTGGACACCAGGAAAGACCACCGCAACTCGGCTAGCTTGGTTGACTGTGATCATTGTCCTCTGTGATCTGTAACCGTTACGACTTCAGCTTCGTAACACTAACAGCACACTAAATGAGTGACTAAAACACACCAACCGACGCGTGGCAACCTATAGCTACTTTATCACTTTTCTTCAGCGACGAAGCGGCCTGTTACGACCGCGTTTCACGGACGTCAGCTGTACCATGTCGTCATCTTTACGACGACCTACAGGCGACGTTCTAGGTACTAGACGTGCGCAGAAGCTGATGGCGTCTGACAACCTATTAGGTCTTGTACGTGACATGCGAGGCCTACTGTCATAATACAGCGAGACGCTCCAAAGATAACCTGCGGTCAATTAGTGATGGCTAGTGTCAGCAACATCTTCCGCAGCTGTGTTGCTCTTCAGTTGGCAGTGTACGTGATATAGCCGCCTGGTTCTTCTACAGTGGACGGACGATCCACGGCAGCTGCACGTCAAAGTCCGCACTCAGCGCACCGAGAAAGAACGGCCACGGGTTACCCGTACTATATACACAGCTTTGCTTTTACTAAATATCGTATACACCCTGTTGAACTTCGGCGCTGAAATTCATGAAAGTGTCAAAATATTTTTAGGAAATGACTAAATCCATCCAAAATAGTTGTCTACCACTTTTAGTTGTCTTATGCTGCATTTTTCTGTGTTTTGATGTACGGTATGTGTATGTGTTCGGCGTAATTATAATTATTTGTTGATGGATGCCCGTATCGCAGTCCGGGCACGGGTAGGTTGAACGCATCGCTTCCGACAGAAAGAACGGCTATAGATTACCCGTACTGTATACACAGTTTTGCATTCACTAAATAGTCTATACACCCTGTGATACGGTATCCCAACCCTAAGTCTAATCCTATAAAACTAACATTAACCCTAACCAAAGCATACGATCTGGAACTCCCTCTGGTTCCCTGTGGTCCTACCGTGAATTCCGTGAATTTGTGATTTTAGTAAAGCCCCTAATATGTCGAGTCGGTCCACGTGAAGTAAACGATATTCCAGAACGCACCCTATGCACAGCGCGAAACGCATCCGAAATGAAGATAGAAGATCAGACCTTCTTTGTCAATGGGATACCCATATTATAGTACGGGTACTGGTAGGATGACCGTATCGCAACCGACATGAAGAACGTCTACGGGTTGCCCGTACTCTATACACCGCTTTGCCTTCAGAAGATTGCGTTATGTATTCAGAAATGGGTGCCTTACTCAGAAATGGGTTTCTTACTCAAAAGTGAGTTTCGTACTCAGAATACGGGTTTTTCTACACAGAAGATGGGCGACCATTGCCTGCCACCATACTTGTTGTCCACAAAACGTGACTGTTGTTGAGAACGATAAGTTGATTGGTATGCTATATGCGACAAAGGGATATTAAACGTTCATAATTATTAGTACATCGTGCAGCAGATGGACTTTACTTTTAATTAATAGTTATCAAAATGTGTTGCTTTGGTATTTGGACTCTGTAACATGTTTTACAAGGGACCTGTAGTAAATACATGTAAGCTGATACAGCTATAGTTGATCGCAATTATCGTTTTCAAAATAATCAGACTGACTTCGTTCCTTCAGTTGACTTTCGCTTTAATGATCACGCGGTTTGCGCTTTTGGTCGGTTCTCTGCCCGACGGCTAAGTGCTGGAAACGAATACTTTCTAAATTCTGCTCACAGCTTGCGTCTTCTGTTGCTCGATTCGAATGAAACTGATGGTCTAATTGACATGAATGTTATGATGTGGAGTCAATATTTTGTTCGTTACACTGTGGAAGTGTGGAATACAGCTTCATAATAGGCATTGCATGTGACAAAAAGTGGGAGAGGGCTCAGAAGCTGGAAAGCCTAGCTGGAAAGCCTAGAACTTTAAAAAGTGGGGGTTCGAGCCTAGCAGCCTAATAGGAGTTTACGCCTACGATTCGTATAGTTGACACTTCTGAACTCATCTCTGCTCTCTCGTCCATTATGTACACGAGTCACACATTTTCGTCGCCGCTCCACACTTAATGCATTTTAGCTGTGTTCCCGAAATAGCAACACTAATTCAGGGATTCGACGCCAGGCTGGCTAACCGTGTTTGACTTTCTGGCACTCTGGCGCTCAACCTGAGCGCCAGTGTGCCAGAAAGTCAAAAACTAACAATGGTCGGTTAGCCAGCCTGGAATTAAATTTCTTAGTCACTGTCCCCATTTTTGAACTCTGAGCAAAATGTGTTAATAACGTGAAATTGCACTAGTGAGAGTATGCTGAGTTGGGCGTAATATAACAACAAGTCGAGATGATACATGGCTGGAATTTTTCAAGCGAGCGGGGCCACACGACGGCGGAATGAGGGGACGAGAAGGTGTGGCGGCTGCCTGCGCAGCGAGCTCACGGTCGGACGTCGAGGTCATTCTGGGGTAACGCAACGGTCCCAGCCAAGTAGTCCTATGTAATAGATGCTATTACATAGGACTACTTGTCCATTTCAAAGGCATCCGCATCCGAGATGCTATAGCTAGTTAACAATATCGGCCGCAGCAACAACTCTAGTAGCTCAGATGGAAATGAGTTTTGAGTTGAGTCTTGAAGGTTTGCAGCGACGTCGATGATCGGCCTGACACTTGCAGTCTGTTCGACGACGAAGGGCCGGCAACAGCGAACGCGCGGTCGCCGAAGTTGGTCGAAGAGCGTGGAACTCTCCGTGTGCCGCAGAGCATAGCCACGACCGAACAGCGTCTTCAGCATTCGGTCGGCACAGCTCACTCAGATAGTTCGGTGACGTGCCGTTCACCGCCTTATAGACCAAAAGGCAAAGCTTGTATAGTTTACCCGCTGGGACACTCGCAGCCAATACAGTACAGCCATCTAGTTGTTTTTCTGATTTACGTCGTCGATTTATGGAGAAATGCACCAAAATCTGTCTAATATATCCAGCCGAGGTGCTCAGTTGTGGAGCATGTGGACTTTCTGTGGCTCGAAAGGCTGTCTGGGACGCGATGCATTACGCTGATGTGGGTGTCAGCAGTGTCATGTCACTAGCGACAGTCGACTTGTAGCAATAAAGCCCGGCCGTACGACTGTCATATAGTAGCTTTCAGTCAGCGGCGTTTTTAGGGATAGAAAGGGAGCCAATCGCACCTATCAAATGTTATTATTGACTTACATGTGCACACATGTGAACGTGACTGTTAATTACGAAACTATCAATGTCTCAGCTGATAACATCTCAGAACTTTTCAAAGAGGGGAGGCAGACGTAAGAGCTCCCGAGGTACGCCACTGTATTCAGTCACCGTCGCTAACGTCATCAACATCTGAAACACGCCGGGGGCCCGCTCTGGCTTACGATATCTGCAGTACAGCGCCCTCTGCCGGCAGCTGATCCATTCACTGCGACGAAACTGTAAAACAGTAACGACCATTCCGTAGTTGCGTTTGCGTCGTAAGAGGCGACGTCGTCATTACTTCGTCCCGGGAGGGGTATCAAGTATTGCGATCGGTGTGTCTGTATGTCTGCATGTACGCTCGCATATCTCAAAAACCACATCCCCAAATTTCATGAAATCTATGCTACACAATCGCTCTGTCGCAGTCATTGTCACATCGCGGCCACGCCATTGGTCGATCCATGGAGCTATAATTAGAATAGAGGAGACATGACGTTGACTTCATTACGTTGAAACCATCACTGCTGGAATCACAGACCTATTAATAATAGGTCTGTGGCTGGAATTTTTCAAGCAAGCGGAGGCCACACGACAGCGGAGTGAGGGGACGAGAAGGAGTGGCGGCTGCCTGCGCAGCGAGCTCACGGTCGGACGTCAATTAAGACGTTAAGCCATCACGTCGCGTTGCGGCGGGATGGCTTGTTTTCTTTATGCTACGTGCGGCCATGGCTCGGTCCTGCTTTGACGTAAGTGCAATATGTTATGTACTTATGGTTTTGTGGATGACGTGACGTTTTCTCATACAATTCGATTAAAATATGACTGCCCGTCAGTGTTTAGCTGTGGAGGCAAACAGTGCGTAATGTTGTGATTTACGTGATTCCGACTTTTCGTCAGTCATATTTTAATCGAATTGTTCACTCTGTATTGAGTTGTAGGCCTAATGTTTTTATTTATCTGCGAGACAAATCATCTGCTACCAGACAATCAGTCACGCACGACGTTTTCGTTCAATGGAAACTGCTGTCTTGATTGTGCATAACAACATTGATACAATCAGTAAAGATAATAAAATACTAAGTTAAAACGTGAGAACAGAAAAAGAGTGGGTCTAAGAAAATGTTGAAGAAATTTGCTATGAAACAATGGCGTCAGTGTGGATTTAACTGTTTTAAAATAACAGTCATGATTTTTACAGCAAAATCATTTACATATTATAGCAGACGATAATGAGTCATCCCGGTTTCTGCTATTGTACCATAGAATATTTAACATTATTATGGTAAAAAACAACTTGATCATATACTACTGTTCGTGATTATTTTAAAATAGCAGTAAAACCACTGTTCTATCACATATTTATTGATATTGACACCATCAGAGTGAAAAAGATGGATGTGCAGTTTGTTGGCCCACCGTGTGTTGTCCGTCGAGATCATTCTGGGGTAACGCAACGGTCCCAGTCAAGTACTCATATATAATAGATGTTATTACATAGGACTACTTGTCCCAGCCGACTACGCGATGACGACAACGACAAGAAACTGTTGATGTACAGAGGCTAGCATGCTGCGTCGCTGAGTTTCAGTCCTGGTGCGCGTCACGTCGTCTACAACTGATCACACACATCACGGACGCTCTAATCAGTCTCCGTTGGCTCCGTTCCCCAGAGACAGTGCAGTTCAAGATGGCCGTGCTTATGTACAAAGCCTTGCATGGATCTGCGCCGACATACCGGAGTCAACTAGTTCGTGTTGCCGATCTACCCAGTCGTCGCTCTCGCTCGCTCGTCGCTCTGTACGCACCAGTCGTCTGCAAGTCATGCCCGTCAGACTGTCTACCGTCGGTGGCCAGGCCTTCTCAGTCTCTGGACCAACCTCTCGTCAGCGTCTAAGAAACTTCTTCTTCCCAATCTCCTTCATTATTAGACATTATTCTGGACTACCCGTACTTTCGTTTATTACTGTTAGTGGATCCTGAAGTGATTTTTATTTAATACTTGGACCAATTTTTAAAAAAATGACTGACTGGTTGATTGATCGATTGAATGCCGCCAAGATTAAAGTGATGTTGTTTCGGCTCAGGTGCATCATCACTACGACGCCTGTCGATTGCTTCATCGCTGGCTATCGGCTCCACCGTCATACAACCTCTCGATGTCGTCCGAGACCTTGGCGTTTTGTTGGACCGCGAACTGACGATGAAGCAGCATGTTAATCATCCGACAAGCGTCTGCTTCTATCATCTCCGACGGCTGAGGCAGCTGGGGCGACACGTCAGTCAGGCCGTAATAAAACAGTTTTAAAAAGTCAGCTATAATTTTAAGCAGGCTGGATTACTGCAACTCCATCCTCTCCGGATTTCTCTGGTCAACTGTTGTCCCGCTGCAGCTGGCTCGGAATACCGCTGCTCGGATCGTCTTGGGGCTGTCTCCTCGGGACCACGTCAGGCCAGCATTGAAGGGTTTGCACTGGCTCCCCATCGTCCACAGTATCAAGTTCAAGAAATCCCTGATCATGCGTCTTGCCCACGCGCACTGCTGTCCTTTGTACAACAGTCAGATCCTATCACCTGTCGGCAACATATCCTTTCCGTTACGGCTCCGTTCATCTGATGGCACTGACTACGTCGTTCTCGGTCAGTGGCCCTTCTCACTCGAACAGTTTGCCAGAAGCAATCTGCGCCGCCACTGATCCGAGATCGTTCAAAAAGAACTCGATTTTAACTTATGTTTTACGTAGTTTTTATTTAGTTTTCATATAATATAGTAGGTTTAATTTTTTATATTAAACGTTTGTAATGCCTGGCCGGTCCGGCTTTTACGCTGGGCACAAAATACCATTCATATATAACACTGTTCAACATAAAGAAGGACGGGAGCGCAGGGGGGGGGCGAAGTTTGCTACCATCGATGGTCTTGTTTGTTTCTTGAGAAAATACCGACATTATTGGTAACTGGATATAACGAATATCAACGTTCTACGAAAAATACTAATCGGATCAGCTGAAAAAATGCGGTATTGGAAAATGCGCAACCGGCCTAGCAGGTGCCCTGTGGGTCACGTTATCGACATGCTGGTTGGTCTCGCTCTGTTGATGAGCAAGTCGTCGATAAGACGCGTTGATGGATAGGCTCTCAGCTGTCAATCAAAGCGTCTCATCGATCGATGTCCAGTGGTCATCAATGTCACATCATTATGAAGTCGCCTGTCGTCGCCGTCAGTCAGTCGCTTTATCCACTAGCATGGTTAAGACAGCTTTTCGGTGAGGGGTGCTACTGTACATTTGAAAGGCTCTGAAAATTATTAGTTGAAAAACATTGATGCATTCATATTCAGCAGTCACGTCCATAGCCGGCAGCCATCAGTCAACGACGACAGTCGTATTTTAGGATGAGCGAGTGAGTGAAAGTCTAAGTGAAACGCGCTGTTGGCCTTTTCCACTTGCGATGTTGACATGACGTCGTCGTCGTCGTAATCATCTTAGTTTATTACACAGCTGTCAGACAGCCTAGCAGCCTTCCCGTTAATCTACTCTCCAGTGGTGGGCGAATCTAATCGAGACGCCTGGCTAAGGTGTCAAGGGAGGCAGGGATGCGGGAGGGAACGTCGCGAGCGTTGTCGTTCTGGGAGAACCTCCCTCGGAAAACGGTCTGGCTGCACTAACAACAACCCACTGTCAAGAACCGTTTCATGTAACGTTCATGCATACCCATTTTTGCCCAGAGTTCCAAAATGGGGACAGTGACTAAGGTATTCGATGCCAGGCTGGCTAACCGACCATTTTTACTTTTTGACTTTCGGGCACTCTGGCGCTCAGAGTTGAGGAGCGCTAGAGTGCCTGAAAGTCAAAAAGTAAAAATGGTCGGTTAGCCAGCCTGGCATCGAATCCCTGAATTATTGTAGCTATTTTGGAAACACTGAACTAAAATGAATTAACGAGAATTGAACCATTCTCCCCCCCAAGCTGTATTCATTTTTGTCCCGCCCCTGAGACTTTTTGGATGCAGCCTGCATCCACAGGTGTGCCTGTACACTTGCGTATGTCATTATGTGAAGTTGTCGAGGGCGAGACGGAAAGAGAAAGATGGATGACAACCGACGAAGAACTGTACTCATGAGGCGAAATAGGGAACGTGATAGTAGATCACCTACAACGAATTCTTTCGACTAGAGCTACGCTCCAGTCCCGGCTCACGCAGCGCGCTTGCCGTGTCGCCACCCAGCGTAAGCTCCGCTCAGCGTTACGTGTTACAACACTTGGCAACTGAATGGAACAGATAGCGTTGTCATCGCGCCGACCAGTTAGAGGAGGACAAAGAACTTCGAAGCAAGGCACCAGCTAAGAAGACGGTCCGGGTGTAATTACCGACACAATATGGGCCATTTCAATATAAGCATTGACTACTGTAATGCTCTCTTAGCAGCTGCTCCACAGGTCATAACCGACAAGCTGCCGAAAGTGCTTAACGCTGCCGCTCGTGTTCTCAGCGGAACCAAGAAATACGACCAAGGTCTGTCTCGATTACTCCATGAGCAACTGCATTGGCTTGATGTTCCTGATCACGTCAACTATACCAGCTCGGTGTCAGTAGGCCGAATGGGTAAAGAAAAGGGATGGAATGAGTTAAGCCCCGTCCACACCAGCAACAACGTAGAAGCAACATTCGACTTTGTCGAAAGAATCGTTCCACTTGTATTCGACAATGTTGCTTGGACATTGGTGCTGATGTGGACGGGGCTTTTAGAAGAACAAGGGGAGGAAGGTAATGGAGAAAGAGAGCAAGAATCTAGCGGCACACACGGAAATTTTGACCTTGTGACTTTGACCTTTACCTTTTAACCTCAATTGTGGTCATCAGGTTGTATGCAATACGAGTTTACTTCAGGATAACGCGAGACTTTCTAGGTGTTTTCGTTTTCGAGTTATGAGCGTGCACGGACGGTCCTCTGACACCGTTACAGCACTTGGCAACTTATTGGTAAGTTAAGTTAACTCTGACAGACCGACAGAGTGCAAAGCGTAATTGTACTCCTAAAAGGAGGGCTCTTGATGACACGTTATAGTTTTCAAACATGTGCTTGTATACTTATAGCCTTCATAATTATCCACGCCGACGGCAGTTGCGGGGTAGGGTTTTCACGACGTTTGTCTGTCTATCTGTTTGTCTGTTTATCCACATGATATCTCAATCGCTGCAGCTATAGGATCACCAAACTTGACATAAAAAATGAACCATCATGAGTCCTGGAAACCCATTTATTTTGTGGCCTAAAGGTCAAAGGTCAATGTTAAGGTCATGAGGCATAAAACAGTAGCGGCGTGGGTTTGTGGACTCTTGTGAGGGCTGGCTTTTTCTAGTGAAATTGTTTTGAATTAAATTTCGCAAGGAAGAGACATTGAAAGGGTGTCTGTAGGGTACAGGCACAGCCGTGAACACATAAAGTCATCGTTTTAGTTTTTCAAAGGTTCGCCTGTCTTCTAGTCTTTATGAGCACATGCGACTATACTGAGTAACGTTCGGCAATAATAATTATTTTATGAACTCGTAGAGTTGATTTCGACGCACGTTCCGACTCGCGTAGTTAACCTTGTGGTCTACGTGTATGTAATATTGCGTAGTTTGTATTATGTATGCCAGTTATCGTACCGCTGTGTAGGCCCTATGTTCTTGTTTTAACACAAACCAGTGTGCTTTGCTCCGTATTTGTTATTTATATCCTCTCTGTTACGCGTCTGATCGACCGATGCGCGATACAGACGTAGGCTAAATACTGTATTGCAACGCACTAGTTGTGTATGCCGAACAAATGACGTTGAGCGAGGTCTAAGGCTGATGCGCTGTCGTGTCCATCTGCTGTGCTCCGAGTAATGTATTGGAAAGGTGTCGATCACCGACCGACCGGCTTATACAATGAAAATAATCCGAGCTCCGTGAGGCTCAAGGCCACGGCGCATGCAGTCGTCGCAGTAATTTCGTTCGACGGACCTGCCGAGTTAATTAACAGGCGAGAGTTGGTCGTGCAATGAATGTAACGTCCGCAGAACCGACCGTTCGCCGCTTGATCGAACGACCAGCGTCGGCGCCGGCTGGCTGCTGGCGGGTTTTTGTCATCGCTTGGCTTAGCCAACAGATTGCAGCCAGTCATTTTTTTCGACGGTCAGAAATTGCCGATCGTCGCCTGTCGGAGAACAACTAGTACCCGGTGGCCATGTTCTGTGTGCTTGAAACTGCGGTCGGCGGCAGGTGATTAAAGAAGCCGATATTCTGACTGATGCCGAGGCTGCCAGTTATCTACCTCATCAGCAACAGCAAGGCAGACTTGAGTAACGTACCCACGATTTCAGCTATAGAGAGGACAATTTTATTCTCCTTCCCTCCATTTTTATCCATCCTTCGTCTGTTCCATCCATTCCCGCGAGTCCCATCGCCTCTGTTCTGTCCTTCCCTCCCTACTTCTATAAACCAAACTGGAGGGTGTGCAGAGTGATGCGTTTAGATACATATTTAAGATAAAATGACTAATTCGACAACAACAGTTTTAAACTGGAAATGCGTGGCAGAACATAGCGTGTAGCCCGCGCTGCATAACAATGACGCCGTCTAGTGTATAGGTGAAGCAAAACTAAGTAGTAATCGCCCCAGAAAACTCAGTTCTGATCCCCGCAAGCTGTAGCAGTGGCACCGCGTAGTCAAACGGCTGGTCGTCGAGCGGGTGTACATTTTTGCCCTTCTTAAATCCCGCAGTTACTGAACCGAAGTTCACCAAATTTTTACACAATGTAAGATCGCAAATGAACATTCTGAAATGGGAATTGTGATATTCAACTCCGTGAAGATGAGTCGGCCGATTTCGCCCATTTTAAACCCTAACATTGGTTGTCATGGCAACGTCTCTTGAGCAATCGGTAAAAGAGAGTCAAATTGGTAATCTACGATCAAATATCTACTATACGGTGAAAATTTGGTGAAAACGGTTTAATGAACCCTGATATAATTTCTCTGAAAGGTTTATTTTATAGAATGAAACGACGGGTGTACGCCTTTCACCTTCCTAATCTCCGGAGTTACTGGACCAAAGTTCACCAAATTTACGTAAAATATAGCCAGATCATCACAGGTGAATTTGTAAAAAATCAGAATGGCGATATTGTAATCCGTTTTGGAATGCCAGGGCTAATAGTAATGGTGAATAGTCCTATTTTGTCAATTTTGCCAATGAAATTAGTTGCCATGGCAACGTCCCTTGAGTCATCCAAAATGGGTCAAATCGGTAATCTAAGATCAAATACCTATCATGTGGTGAAAATTTGGTGAAAATCGGTCCAGTAGATCATGAGAACTAGCGCGCATGTCGCGCGTGCTAAATAACTCTTAAATGACTTTTAATTACGAAAAATAACATTGCAAGATACTCTTATATTTTGTTGGCACACCGCTTCACAAATGAGAATCGACTTCAGATGGAGTGCCCACTGCTACTTTGGTATGTCGATGGAGATAAAATAGAAGAGACGCATCGGTTGAGTTCATAACTTCGTGGCTGGTCGTAGTCGTATTCTGCGAGACCGAACATCATCACAGACTAGACTTATAGGCGGAAATCATCGAGATGAGAAGAGAAGAAAAGAGCTAGAGGCCACTGTTGATTTTGGTCTCTTAGAAGTATAGCGCGAGTCTGTGTGAGTGTACGTCGTCGCTGTCTAGCAGTCATCTTTAATCAGATCATAACGGCCGCGTGCCTCGCAGACCACACTGATGTGTGCTTACCTGCGTGAAAAAGTGACTGCTTTGATGGTTGTTCGTAAATACGTCAACGACATTCGCGCTCTACACTGGCATCATCCAGCCTATGTATGCTACAGTCTGTGGATACCGTAAAACTTCTCGATCGACGCGACAAACAATATTATTTGCGTCGATTCGTCAACGGCGCAAACAGTTTGCATGCGGCACACGACTGATTAAAAACAGCAGAACGCGAGATATTTTGTGCACTTGTTGGCATACCTTAGACAACCGACGGACAACCTCGTAATATAATTATTACCTCTACCAGCAGTCAAATATAATGCACACGGCGTGTAACATGTAGTACATTTCTTAGCCAAACGAAAAGCTGTGTTATCTCTACCGGATATTTTTGCAATTATTAAAACATTAGAATCTTTCACATCAGACTCAGATGTAACAGTCGTGTAATGATGATGATGATGATGATGATGATAATAATAATAATAACAATAATAATAATAATAAACAGGCATTTCAAAACCCTCAAAATTACGGAAATTTGTCGAGAAAGCGCGACGTAAAAACATCATAAACCAACAGTGAAACAACACAGTTTTCGGCATCAGTTTGAAGTCAATGAGTGACAAATCCAGGTCACGGAGTAGAGAAGGCAAGGTATTTCACGACGCAGGAGCAGCGTAGTAGAAGCCACGGGAACCCCAGATGGTGGAACGGATTCGCGCGACGGATAAAGCTGCAGACAAGCGTTACGTTGTAACTGACGTAGCGTACGCTAGTATGTCGATCATAATACATTTTTGATGGTCGACGATATTGCGATGTAAATCTTCAGATGCCAGCCTGTTGGACTTTGCATTTTATATGTATAAGTACACTGCCAGTAAGCCTATTTCCGACGTGGACGTCCCTCTGGAAGTAGCTAATACATATGTACGATTTTCGCGTCTGAAAGTCACGGCTTCGTTACAAATTCCGTGAAATTATAATCGACTGTGCTTCGTCATGTTATAACGTGCACGGAGTAGTTAGTGTCCTTGTGTTAGTTTTATTGACTGCGTTTCCTCGTAGATGCTGATGTATCGTGACGCGCGAGCAGCTTAGCAACCGCGCATTAGCCGCAGCAGTATCCAATTAATCCGGCGTCAACTTGACGTAGAGTAGTAGCTAAGCCGCCAGTCAGGCGAGTGCATGACTCTGCTGCCGGTTTTACTTTTACCTAACCCAGAATACGACGTTATGGTGCGGTAATGTAGGAGCCATGAAAGAACTGACACAGTGCTGGATTTGAAGACAGGGTGAAGTGACGTCACAGTAATCTATGGTTACGATACGATCTCCATGTTGTAGGGCATGATGTCATACTTTTCGAAGTTAACTGACGAAGATTTGTAAAATAAGTAGTAAAATAAGGTGTCGCCCTAACGGGACGTAACCGTACTGGCCCGCCGTGAAGTGTCGGCCGCCCGAGTGTCCACGCACAGACTACAGACAACGACGAGAGAATTCAGAGACCCGTTACTAGTCCGGCCCCCTACACTGTGTAGACAGGCGAGTAATAAAATTGAATCGGCCGGTTTATGAAAAGCTTAGTGCTAGCGCCACATCGGCGATCTGACTGTAGATGCTGTAAAATGTTCACATTTTCTTGCCCTACATCATGGCGGCCAAAACAGCTGGCATAGACAGGAATGAAGAAACGAAGAACAAGTACGTCAGTGGGACTGACATATATCCACACATGCCGATCCTACGTCCACACGCCGCGCGCATCTCTAGGCCTGCAGGATAGGATAGCTTCTTCTAGTTCTATTTATAGTTCAGTGCGCGTGCTGGCCGATTCGTCCTATTATGGGCTAATGGGGGAGCAAAGTTCCCCAAAAGTGGGATTCCCTGCTTTGGACGCCGATGATCCGCCGTGCAAAATTTGACGCCGCTAGCTTTATCCTCGGTGGAGTAATCCGTAACCGTACAAACAAACAAAAAATACACACAAACAGTAAACGATATATCTACACCTTGGATAAAAAGTGTCAACCTATGTATAAATAACTGATAGTGCAGAAGGTCCGCTGCGTGTGTTTGTGTGTATGTGTTCGGACGATTACTTTCTAAACATAATGAGCTTCAACGTAGATATTTGGCGCGGTGGTTTCACCTTGAGAGTATCTAGGTCATAGTTGTGGGTCACGGTCATAGGTAAAAGTTCATGGTCACATGAGGAAAATTTCCTTTTTCAGCCGAAAGTGAAATTTCGGAAAACCAGTTCTGCAACTTGGCAGAAAAGCAAACCTGAATTGGAAACTGTAAATAAGTAATATCAGCCGCAAAGTGTTCGGTGCGACCTCGGGTGAGGGCTTTGCTGTAGCTAATTTCTGCACGACTTTGTGCTTAAGATGCACCGTGTTCTTCGCTATTCGTTGGTTCTGTATAATATGCAGTGACCCACTGTATTCACGGACTATTGCCTGGACTGTTTCTTCTGAGCTACTCGGTTTTTGTTTTTATTTTTTCCCTTATTTTTTCGTTTCTGTGCCGTGCGCTAGATTAAGCTTTTGAACGCACGTTAATCTACCGTATTGTATCGTATCGGGGTATCGTACCCAGTTACCGGACTGCAACTCACCTTTTCGAAAGCCTGTTCCCATATCGTCTCATTTCAGGTGTCACAGCTAGGTCCCACAACGTTGTATTGCCAAGCAGATGGCTATAGTCCCACTGGCTTACTGGTCACGAAACCCGCGATGTCTTCGCCATAGATCGCTGCCGCTGACGATGGCTTGTTGATGGACGGACGCAGGATGCTACCGTAGTTCTTCGAACTGCATGACCGCCACATTGACCGACCTCATCACCGATGCGTTGTCGACACTGCACTGGCTGCGCGTCCCAGAACGCGTGCAGCACAAGATCGCGGTGCTAACGTTCTGCACGGCAGCGCGCCACGATATATGGGACCTCTGGTCGCCGTCGCTGACCTATCAGGTCGGCGTGCTCTGCGGTCAGCAAGTACCAGCCGCCTGGCCATACCGCCCATCAAACTGTCTACTGTTGGCAGCCGTGCCTTTCCGGTTGATGCAGCTCAAGTTTGGAACGGCCTGCCAGAGGCCGTCATCTCATCGTCATCACTGCAGAGTTTCCGGCGTCAATTAAAGACTCATCTTTTTTAACTATCTTATCCACACCTGATTTTCTGAGTGGTTGTCGGGCATCGTTACAGTAGTCCTTGTAGTAATGTTGTTATTTAGGCCACTTTAAAAATTTATGTTTACTTACTTACTTACAGTCCGACCTTTTTTTCATTGACATGCATCATCCACCTCCCGAGAAAGAGAAGGAACTGTACACAGACATTAACAAGCACTGGCAACGGCTTATCGAGCTGAAATAGCATCTACGTTGAACTACAGAACATCGGCCAGACGCCAGACGATTCTTTATTACATCTGGGAACAGCAAGCCTTTG
>Ga0209780_1001636_pt1 | contig 15065 bp, 14 predicted proteins | sample WorMetexBAHAMAS2_FD_187384 | JGI IMG/M metagenome (GOLD analysis project Ga0209780, IMG submission 187384) | Marine gutless worms symbiont microbial communities from Max Planck institute for Marine Microbiology, Germany - Inanidrilus exumae... | ecosystem: Host-associated > Annelida > Digestive... | reverse complement strand
TTCGTCGGAAGTAGTTGCCATTTAAATACCCTCGATTGTGATGATTCATGTTTTCTTAGAACTGCTCCGCTGACGAAGCAAATTTTCAAAATTTGATTCTAGCCAATCAAATCGCTTTAATCTCGTTCTAATTTACATATGACTCATATTATTACCATATATGGTCATATAGAATCAACTGGGCTGGTTAGACTGTACGTCTTGTCATCCCTTCGGTGTTCCGCCTTACTGAGTGACAGACATTTTGCGGTCGTTGGCAAACATTTTTTTTTCTCGCTGACTATAATCAGTCTATATATTATACGCGGACATTTTGTTTTTGCTGCTGCTTAGTTTGTCATGTGACTATTAGATGTTTGCATGTAGTTTGTAATGTTAAATAAACTCGTCAACGTTGTATACATTTTCTCGTTTATTTCGACACACTACGACACACAAAGCTGTGAACATAATAATCGTTAAACGCAGTGTCACTACTGAAACTAGCTACGATATTGTTCATGGTTAAGCCTCTGCTTCTAAGTACACAAAAATACACACAATAATGTCCACAAAAAGCACTTAAAATACTCTGCAACTGACGTCCATTACAAGTCCAGTTAGTACACTTAGAACTCATATAGCACTCTAGCGCACGATTCGGAGCTCGGCCTAGCGAGTCAAAGTACTCTCCGACAGCAGCTTCGTCCACGCAAATGCATATCCAGTGACTTCCACTTTTGTGTGACGGATCCAAGTTACAGACCAGCAGACGTGGCTCGTCGGGCAAGTTGTCGACGCTGAACACGCCGTCAAATTCTTTAACGTTGCGCAGTAGTCGTTCGATTTGATCGCCGTTCATTTTCCAATTTTCAGACGCCAAAGTCCACGAGCAGATTTCGGTCGCGATCGATCTCCAACAGATTATCGAATTCGGCGTAAGCAACCACGCTGACGGTGTGCGGCGTCGCCTCTGCAAATCTCAATGCTAGACGTACGCTTCCGTGTTTCACGAGATTGAAGTGGTCGGTTTCTGCAAGATCGGCCGTCAGATCGAAAGCGTAAAGTGCATAGCCCCTTTTATAGTCCTCACGCGAGATGAAATTGCCTTCGTCTCTGTTTATCTTGTTGGTACCGGCGAATAGAGTGTTGTAAGTTCTCACGTAAAGATCCTCGTTGAAATTGGGTTGCAGCGGTTTCAGGGCGTACTGCTGCTGTCCGTCCAGATACAGCGAAATCTCCGACACGTTGTAATGATGGAAGTTAAACGGATTGTGAGTTCTGCTGCCATTAAATGCCCGATTATCGACCAGCCCGATCACTATTCTCGTCGGAAGCTGACCCGAGAACAGTTTCTCGTGACTGGCATCCAGGTAAGATTCGGGTATCTGGAAACTTTTGCAGACGACGCGCTTGATCGGATATTTCGCCGTGCTGTTTTCTAGTGCTTTAGCGTGAGCGAGAAACACGGACGACGACAGCTTTACTTTGCGTACGAACAGCGAGGCGTGCGTCACGACGAGTTTCGCATCTGCATCACCCATCAGGCTGAAGTTGTCGTTGCTTCTGACCAATTTTATTTTCATACCGACTTCGTTCAGAAGGTATTTCTCTTGAAAGAAGACGTCGCCGTGTATGCGACCCATCATGTCGAATTCTTTGCTCTCTGCTATCAGCGCGCGTCGCTGTTGCAGACCGACGTTCGGCTGGTTATGGGCGTCGTCCGCCGTCGTGAGCACCGAGTCCATAGCTCCGGCCTGATCCTTGTAGAAAAGCTCGGCAGAGAGCTGCGATTTCTTTGCATCTTCGCCGTAACTCAGCAGCGTTTCCAGCATGCTTCTGTACGGATACGTATTCGTGGAGCTGCTTATCAGCGTACCGTTGAGAGATACGTCGACCTGACTGAACATGCTGTGAAGCAGAAGATTGGTGGGCGCGGTGGTAGATGCAGCCGGCAGGTTTGTGTTGTCTTTTTTGACGACCTTTGCGCGCACGTATAGCATGACGTTACTGAGGTCTACGTATTCCTCGCCGCTGCCTATCACGCTAAACTCGATAGGGGCATTGCCCAGTATGCTGGTCAGCGGCTGATATTCCACCCATTCGGCTTGCTGTATGCTGGTTTGCGTCGGCGGCACCGTGAACAAATCGAGTTCCGACGAGATGCACTCGCAAGAAAGATCCGAGACGAAAGCCATTATCCGAATATGTCTTTACTTTTCGGCTTTGCGACGACTTTCTTCTTCTTCTTCTTCTTCTTTTTCGCGACGTCGACAGTCTGTCTCGAACGTTTTGGTGCAGCACGGGCAGCAGTGATGTCGACTCTGTTGTTTCCGGACGACGACTGACGCACGATATCGCCGAACGTTCTCTTTATACCGGCCAGACCGCGTTCTTTCAGTGACTCTTTGGCCGACCTGCCCGAGAAAACGTCGCCAGCAACTTCCATGCCAGTCTTGACTACGTTTCCGAGTATTTTCTTGCCCACTTCTTTAGCGCGCGGCGCTACGAATGGTATGACGAATCGCTTGAACAGTCCGCTGATCGTCTGTCCCAGTCCGTGACCGCGCTGATGACGTCGACCGACGAAAACGGGCATGCCGCTACCGCTCTGGTTTGCATAGTAATTTTCGTACATGTGCCTAGTGGCATCGCAGCAGTATGTTTTTCTTCTCATCTTCGACGATCGAATGACGAATGCGACGACGGTAGCACTCATTTATACTAGTAGGTACGGATGAGCGCTGCGACGAAATTCCAAGACTGCGATGGATTTACCGGGGCAGAATGGCACGGGCGTTCCTTCGTCGGTCATCAGCTTGATGGTGATGGTGCCGAAACATTTCTTCTGGAGCGGTATATACTGCACCGGGTTGAATGTCACGTGATCGGCACCGTCAAATACGTGATTGCTCGGTGCTCTGTTGACGATGCGCAGCAGTGGCGCTTTCGTGTCGCCCACGATGACTTGCTCCAGGACATCACAATACACGTACGCCATCTGGACGTTTCCGGCCATATCGGTCGCTCGCGGCGATCTGTGTTCGGAGTTACCGCTATAAGTTTGCGTCCAGTCGAAACCGAGCATGTTGCCGAGGGACTCGCTGAATTTCACGCCCGATACGTTTACTGCGTTCGGTCTAATTTTTAGCGCAACGCGTTTGGACGCCGATACCGTGCGAAAGTTTATCAGCCAATCGTTGCCTTGCAATCCGAAGACGCGACGCTGTGCACTCATGATCTCGCTTATCAAATCTCTCTGCGACACGTAACTTCCACGTTTTAATGTCACCCGACGCGTAGGTGTACCGTCCAACATAAACACGGAGTAGTAATAAGAATCGTCCGTCACGTTTTGAACGCTTTTCGGCATCGTTATTTCCAACAGACCGACTTCCCAGCTACCGTCCAGTTCGACGGTTTCGTTAAGCTTGGTCGTGAACGTCGACGCCGTGTTGTGAGGACTGTAGTTCATCGAACTGTTTGATGGAAGCGTTACCGTGAAACGACTCATCGTCGTCGTCGCGCCGACGTCGACGTATGGACGGACACGGGACCAGATAGCCGAAACCGGCACCTACCAGCGTCGACCAGAGCTCTCTGTTCGGTCGATCGAGTGATAGATTAATCAGTGCGACAATGACGATGGAGAAAGTGGCAATCAGCTGACAGATGAACACGACTTCCTGTTTTGGCACTCTGTCACCGCAGAAATTCCAGCGACTCGTCGCCGACTCGGGTGAGTTCATCGACCCAACTGTTGAACTTTGACGGGTAACCCAGCCAGCTGACGTAGTAGCTGACCTTTCCGTCCGCTTTGCGTTTCGTCTTCAGTATTTTGTCTATGGCGAAGTGTTCGTCGCGAGTGACTTCGACCTTCTGAAGCTCCTCGCGGTAGAACTTTCCTTTTATCGTTTCCCCCTGGACGTCCTTCAGCCCGTACGTTGGTGGGTCCGTGGGTATACGAGACCGGACTTGGAACAGTTCGCGCGTCCACTGTTGCTCGTAACCTTTGTCGAACGGTGTGTAACGCGCCTTCGCTATACGCACGATATCACCGGGAGCGAAGTGCCAACGCGCGATCGGTTTCTTCGGCGGGTAGAGTCTCGAGCGAACTAGCTGTTCGTTGGCTTCGTTTACGTCGTTCGGTGCCATTTTTATGGTACTGTGACGCGTGGCATTGTACGAATCGACGAGGTCTTGCAGAACGTCGATGTATCGTAGCGTGTTTTTGTACGTAAAGTATTTGTACATTTTCGTTTTCAGCGTGCGATTAAACCGCTCCACAACTGAGGCTTTTATTTCGTAGTTGTCTGAGGTGTAAAAGTGTATGTTGTGTCGACGCAGCATCGACTGGAATTTCTCATTCAAAAACTCTTTGCCGCGATCGGTCTGAAGCATGGCACACTTTGGTGCCCCCGATGACAGCACTTTTTCGAAGGCCTCCGTCACGTTTTGACCAGATTTGGTCGGCAACGCTGCCACCCAAGCCTTTTTAGAAAAGACGTCTATGATCGTAAGCAGAAACCTGTGAGAATCGTTGTAACGCGAGATGTTCGTCAGATCTGCCAAATCGGCCTGATATAGATCCGCGATTCCTTTGGAATAGGTCTTGCGCCGCCGAAAACGATTTCTACGCTGTCTGTGCAGCGTGTATGCGTCCTGCGCGGCCAGGTACCGTTTTACGCTGTCTGTCGATTCGCCCTCCGTATAACGTTTCAAATTCTGTACGCTGCCAAAACTACCCGGTAGGCCGGGCGTAGTATAGTTGACGTGCAGCCTATTTTCCTCGTCGGTATTTCGACCAATCGTCGCTGCCGACGCTCGTCGTCTTTTGCTTCTTTTTTGCCGGCGCCGCTGCTGCTGCTGCTGCTGCTGGTGCCGGCTTTGCAGCGGCGGTGGCGAAGAAAACTTCGTCGTCTTCGACGTCCGCGGCATCGACGCGCGGTGTCGACGTGCTGTGCAGCTTTCGAGGTGACGGTCGCAGCCTGCGTGGCGACGGGAGTGCGGTCGTCGCCGTCACCGCAAATGTCGGTGGTCTTTCGGTGGTAACGCTCGGCGGTAGTTTTTTGCGTCTGAGCCTCTGCTGCTGCTGCTGCTGCTGCTGCTGCGGTCTGGCGTCTCGCAGGTGTAGATATCTGTGAAGTTCACCGATATATCTTCTGACTTTTTCGTCTTCTGACAGGTGTTCGTCTTGCAGCGTTCTGCCGAGATTAATGCTGCTTTTTGTCTTGGCTACGGCTTGTATCGGTCGCTGTAGTTCCTTATAGACGCGATCGAACTGATCGACGAGAAATAGTTTACGCACGTTCTGGCTTTCCATTAATTGCGCCTAGGCAGTAGGCGATTGGCCAATATACTGCCCAGTGCTGCGACGGCGGGGACGAGTAGTGATGTCAGGAAACCGCCTTTCTGCGACGCAGCTATGGCTCTCTTCTTTCTGAGCGACGTACGCTTGCTGGCGAGCGCTCTGACGTCCTTCTTCCGTCGCTGCAGAGTCGCAAACTGACGATTCTTCAGCGGCACGTTGCCTTTTATCACGTTCCTCGCACACTCGGATATACAGGCGATCAGCTCTTTGTTACACTGTTTAATTGTCCGCGCACGAGCGGCATTTCCCATGCGTACGATCTTTTTTAGAAGTGGGTAATACTTTCGAATCTGCGCACTCATTTCGACACGTAAACGGTATGTTTCTCGCCCGGAAATATGTTACTCCTCAGTCTCAGCAGTTCGTCCTGTTCGTTGCGAAGGTCGAGCAGCAAATAAGAGTACGGCTCTGTGGTTGCCATTTTATACGACTCCACCGCAAACCGACTGTTATGCGGAAACACCTGTCTCGCTAGATGGACGAATTGGCTGCTATCTCTGGGCGACTTAAAAAATATCAAGTACTGCGCATTGAGACTTATAGTTCTCATATTTTTGTTGGAATTGAAGAAATTCTGTACTATGTGAATGACAGAATTCTGCCTGTGATGCGATCCTCGCGTAAACACGTTGAGCAAGTCGGCGTTAGCTTCCATCATCATGTCGTCAAAGATTATTAGCGCATCGCACATCTCTTCCAGTTCTGTCGCTTTAGGTACGCCCTGTCGAAAGTCCACCTGCTGCGAATATTCGTCAAATATGGGCTGATATTCCATGAAATAGTAGACTGCCGTCTTCGGTGTGGGCTCCACCATAGTGTTTATATTATCAATCAACCGCAGGACGAAATGCGTTTTGCCCGTCTGCGTGCTACCGCAGCAGATGGCGGTAAAAGGATGTTTAAAAGGCAGCAGTGCCGACATCGCCTTCGACCAATGTCGTCGTGTGTTTACGTAACGCTTCGCAGTGTCTGAGCGGCGCATGCGCCGTTCGACGTCCGTCGTACAAATGATTTGCTTGCGCGTTTTACGTGCGTATTTATTGCGGTTACGACGATGACGATGACGACGACGAAGACTGTCAGAAACAGCAGAGCGGTGATCGTCAGATCGACGGCGACGATGACGTCATCGCCACCACCCCCCCACAGACACGATTTGCGAGGTATTAGAATCGACGTGCGATTAGTTTCGTTCGACATTTCCGTCTAGACTGAGTCGTTCGCTCGGACGTTTGTTACTTTATAGCGATCGATTTTTTTTCCTGCAGCATCGGCACTAGTATAATTGTCAGCCGTTCTATTCTGTGTCTAAATCTAAATCTGTCTACGGCATGTTGCATCCACAGACTAGTTCTGTCCTTGTCGGCGTCTAACTCGTGTACCACTACTACGTTTGAAAATTCCACCGCTTTTTTCGCGTTAACTTTCTTCTTTTTTCTCACCATCGTCGTGCGTGCGTGCGTGCGTGCGTGTGTGCATGCGTGCGTCAAAATGACAAGACTTTAAATGCGAACAGATATTTATCATTTATTTACACGCAACACTATACTAGCAGAGTTGACGAGAACAATCAATCGCACGACGCTATGGTACACTCCCGCCTCCGTCGACGATAATATAGTTAATTTGCTTTCCAAATCGCACGCGTCGTCACGTCGTTGTGTTACTGTAGCAGTCAGTACGCTGTCGACTAAAGACTACATGCTACATCTAGCAGTTGCCTACAGATCAACGTTACTAAAATTAGCATCGATTTCGTCTTCTGCGTCTTCCGTATGTTCACACTCGAATCCTTCGCACTGAAGACGATAATATTCCAACGCTTCCTCACGTCGAGTTAACAGCTCTTGCATCGTAGAATCGCGTTTCGGTAAACGCCATGCTTCCGAGCCGTAGCGATGCATTTCACGCAGACGTTCTGTCATGTATTTCAAGGTATCGCACAATTTGTGCAATTTAGAAGCAAATTCTTTGACCACATCGTAAGGAGTGGTAGAATAGACACATTCTATTCTTTTGCCAAGATCGTCCGCTTCGCTTTGTAAACGACGCATGTCCAACCGCAGACTTTCAAATTCCATCGAAAAGATTCCGCACACGTCTAGATCCATTTCGTCTGAGCGCAGAAACGACAATAGCACACGATTGCTAAAAGCGATCGTTTTATAGACGCTATACGACCTTACGACTCACTTGCTAAAGTCGTCGACCGAGGGGAGGGGCGCGCGCACCCCCCTCCGACGCGCGAAGCGCGTCGGGGGGGTTCACGGAATGTCGCAATGTCCATACGCCAGCGACGTGACGCCGTCCGACAGTAGATAGCGTTTATCGTCCAGCGCCGACAGACAGACTTTGGTGAATTCGCGCGTCGTGATCTCGTGATTCGTAGATCTGAAAGCGCGAAACTTGCATCTGGTCGTACTCCAACTGTTGAGAACGTGTAGATATTGGTGGTGTCTGACGTGCTGCTTGACGTGAGCTTTCGGTATGCCCTTAGCCTTGACATACGTGTGTCTGTCGTCGTCGGAAGTAGGCGTCCACAGACTATACATCTTGCTTCTGAGACCGCAGAATTCGGACGGGCAGTGTGCGCCCGTTTCCGACTTGAAAAACCCCAACTTGCGCTTGTTTGCCGTCGAATACAAGGGATGGTCTGTGGGGAAATTTGAAGTGTCGAACCATTCCATCATGCCGGCCATATCGGCGTGCAAATCGAGCGTTTCCACGAGCAGTATGAAGCTATCTGTATCGGTGAATAACAGACGCATTTTTTCGCCGTACTTGGGCAGCAGCACTTCGTAGTAAAATCGATACATCTGTAATTTTGCCATCTCTAAAATGGTGAAGCCGACAATCAGTGGCCGATTCATGAATATTTTGGCTCGAGCGCTTTCGACCAAAACTAGGTCCGAGTTTATGATCGTGGATTTTTTGTAAGTGCTTTTGCCGGCGGCTCTGACGAGTTTTTTCGGATCGGTTACGAGTCGCAGGTTGACACGTTTGCGCAGGTTTTCGCACGTCTTTCCAAAAACGGCGTTCGGCAAAAGTTTATAGAGCGACGATTCAAATTCGGTTTTGGCGTTCTGGCGGTGAGTGTTGCAATAGTCGATAAAGCGGCGCATGAAAGCGCTCTGCGAAAACGATATTATGCGGTGAATTTTTGCCAGCTGCATACCTTGCGAGAGGTAAAATTTCAGACACTTGTAGTGTGTAACATAATGCTCTTTGTCGTTCAGATCGTTGATGAGTTTAGTGCATGGTGTGTGTTTCGTACCGGCGTACGCGTGCATTTGCGCAACGGTGGGGCTCAACATCGATTCCTCTACCAGCACGTGGTCCGGACACAGCGGGTATGCCGAGTGGGTCTTGTGAAGCGATGCCGGATATAACAGATCACATTCGACGACATAACCCGTCGGACTGTCGTCGCGAATCGACATTACGTCGAAATTTTCGATTTCGTCCGACGTTAGAAAGCGAAAGTTTCCGACGGGCAGCTCACAAATTTGGCTGCTGGCATAGAGTGAATTAGCATCTACATAGAGAAGGCTGGATATAGGCCGTTCGGGGTCGAAGTCGGGCAGCGAAGGGTCGTTTGCTTTCGCGTAACGTTCGGCCACGTAAGATAGTCCACCGCGTATATTAGATTCCAGAAGAAGATACTGATCCGCTTCGGTTATCAGATCTAATTCAACCTCGGTCATCTTGAGTGCGACCTGCAGTGCCATCGAGGGTAAGGAGGGAAAATACAGACAGTCCAGACCGTGTGTCGAAATCATAGTTTGACGAAAGTTCTGGAAACAATCGCTCAATAGCAGTACGTCGCTCTTCATATAATGATCGTGATAGTCTTTGAACGATTTCATGTCGAAATGGCGCCACACGGCCCAAGCATGCTGATACTGTCGGTCGTCGATTTCAGATTCCGTCAAATCGTTATAGAATTTCGATTTTTCGGGCAGCTCCGTTTCTCGTAATCTGTCGAGACTGTCGAAATAAGTGTACGGAAAGTGACCTTTTTGAAAGATCAGATCGCTGTCGCCGAGATATTTCCTAGTTTCGACGAATAGATCAGTGCCCCCTTTTTTGAGCGTCGAAACGAGCGTATCTAGCGATGCGCTGAGAAACTCGCAAGAGTCCGCGAAAATCACGTTTCTAATTTGAAACTGTAACGTCTTTTCGCTGTTGATCGGTATCGCTTCGATGTCGCGGTATGCCATCGCGCCACGTTTCGTATTATACTCTACGTACTTCTTGTCGAAATGCTTCAGTATGAAATTTGAATCGTAGGCTTTCAAATTGTGAAATATGCACACACACACGTAGCCGTCGCTACATTTACGAGGTTTCAACGCCAAATTACAATGCTGACAAGCCGGAAATAGATACCTCCCACTGACGTGATTATGATGGTGGCATTTCGGATTAACGACAGAGAATGTCGTCTTGCAATTTTGACACGCGGTCGCGTTATCATGAGCGATGCGTTGGTCGTCGGTGAGCGGCAGCATGGGTCTTTGCACGGAGAGAATTTGGCTTATTTCGTCGGCTTCGCTAAAAATAGCGTCGAAAAAGTGTTCTATAGCCGCCGGACCAGAATACAGTTTAGGCTGGGTCTGATAATTTTCGTGCTTGGTCATCCGATGTAGGCAGTAGCCGGCCATCTCGTGACGATTGACGATCGTCGGATCGGCCGACGCGTCGTCATTTTTCACGAGACATGCCTCGAAGTCGCAAACCAAGTAGAAATCGTGTTCGTGTTCGTACTGATGTCTGTTGAAAGACAGTTTGCATTGATCTGGTAAATCCGGGTCGGGGAACGTGATCATCTGAGGCTTATGTACGAGACAATGGCGTTCGTGATTTCTAAGTACACGCTCGCAGCTAAAAACCTGTAGACAGCTGAGGCATACGTGACTGGCTCCTTTATATCTGCTACGATCGGCGACAAGTCTACTGAGATTTTTAACGTAGACGAAATGCTTCTTTCGGTTGTCGGTCGGATGGTCTAGTAACAGCAAAGTTATGATGTGGCGTCGCTGGTGTGCATGGGGGCTCAAGTATAAGATTGAAAAGGATTTGTCCTTTTCGTCCGGTGATATGACGTGAATGGCAAAGTCGCGGTTCTGAGCTTCAAAACGAGGTATGTCTTTCACAGACATCGGAAACGATAAACCGTCGACATTCAGCATGTTTTCGTGATGGACATAATTTCGCAGACGGTCTGCGTTATCCTTCGGTCTTATCACGTGTGCCAAAATACTCCAAATGAAGCATTTTTGGTCCGAATAGTTTTTCGGGTTTATGCAGGCTTTTTTATTCTTAAGCCAAGTTGGTAGTGGTATGTAGCTGCCGGCACCAATGCCCAGCGGACGAAATTTCACGAAGCTCGCGCTGAGTCGATCTACGTATTCCAGAATATAGCCCGACCCCAACTTTGTGAAGCCGTCCACGCGCTCATTAAAATGCTGTACTATGGCATTCAAATCGATTTCGGCGGACGGAGTAACGACCACGGATGGTGCGTGAAAATGAGCCGTAATTCTGGAAACGTCGGGCTGACCGAATTCATTTAATGTGGTTCGTTGAAAAACACAGCACGTCGAAAACTGCATTTTGATCGACCTGAACACACACACACACACACACACACACAGACGCACAATAACATATGCGACGTCAAAAATGCAACGTAATAATAATAATAATAATGACAAGCCGGTAGGCGACATGGTTCATCGAGCTACAGCTATCTATATGGGGCTGGGGCACACGGTAGCGGCCGACGAGGGGTACCATACGACGAAAACCGCACGTCGATATCGCGTCCCGTTCCGGAGATATAGGCGTCCAAAGGTTTTCCTTTAGCCCCGCCCAGTGTCGTCGCTAGGGGGCGCATGTTGATGAAACTCATTTGCACACAACTAGGGGCTAGGTGGGTCCTAACTGCCAAGTTTGGTCGAGATCGGTCGATGGTTTCGACCACTTATGCTGTTGACAGACAGACAGACAGACAGACAGAACGACAGACAGACACGTCGACTGATAATAAGGATCATCTAAAAGCTGTAGCTCGATGAACCAATAATAACGAGAGTGCCTCGTAAAAATACTAACGTCGTACGTCGGACGAACGGTATTAAGACGACTGTGACTTATTACGAACGCATGCAGCGATGGCACAGCGGGACACTACAGCGAAATCGAATGCTGACGGGTGGTGATAGCGATTGCAATTGCAGTACCAGGAACGCTAGAGTTGAGCTATACAGAGTCATTAGTCATTAAAAAAAACGCCGTCTTATGACTAATCCTGGTCGACGGACCAATGGTGTGAGACTTCCAGTTTGTCGTAAGCGTCGGACGCGATTTCGAATGCCATATGTGTCGAAGATGGCTGACAGACAACACGACAGCTCCGGTGAGTCGAATTTTAAAATTAGGCTAGTAATTTGTGAAGACGTGAAATTTTGCGGCGAACACTTCACTTGAAACAAATGTGGATAGTTTACTGGTACGTGCGTGCGTGTGTTTGTAGTTATCGTCATCAGTGACAACGACAGCAGCGGTAACAACGATTCGACGCCACTACCGCCGACGCCAAAAAAGCAAAAGATGACGGTAAGTCATCGTTAATTTGCGATGTAAATTTGTTCAAAGCACCGCACGCACACGCACGCGTGCGCACGCACGCACACATGTGCCAAATTACGACCGTGGTCAGAAACTAAATTGCTTTCGCATGTTTTAATAGGAGTCGAAGCTGCAGTCAGGAGGACGAACGTCGACGCCGAACGAGGCGACGGGACCGCCGCCGCCACCGCCGACTGGCTTCAGTGAAGTGTGTGAGTATTTAATTACGCCTATTTCGTAATATGCTATATAGTAAAAATAAGACTATTTATAAGCGTTTACGATACGCACATAAACATTTCTGTTCGACTGATGGTTGCGTGTTTATGATTATAATGCGTAATTATATAATTGCTAACTATAAATACATTAAAGTTAAGTCTAATTGAATTGTTCGTCCGAAGCGAAGCATAGCTTCGAGCGAAATGTTCGCGTTCACGCATTAGGTCATAAATCCGTCGAAATGGATCGACTTTGGATGATGGACGAAATTTGTTTTTGTCGTTTTTGTTTGACTGATCACGATTTTCCGTCGGACAAATTTACGAGATTTAAACACGACAATGTCGATCGGTGATTGCATAGTTTATTGAATAGTTGCAATGCTTGAATAATTAAAGCGACCTATGTTTTCAAAACGTATCGAATAAACTAAAATTTGTATTTGTGTATGTAGCACCCGTAGGTGTCGGCGGCGTGTCGCCGAACAACTGGAGCATCGAGACTCGGCCGGCGACACCGAGACGTCGACTATTCGAACAGCAACCGGCGTCTACGCCGGTAGCGCCGCCTTCACCACCAGGTCCGACGAGAATGGACGTCGCGTTGGCGATAGCGGATGCTGCGACTCTGCTTCAGCAGCTAGCCAGCATAGTGGCATCAAACAATCTGCGTCGTTAGAGTAGCGACATGTCGAGTCGCTACTCTAGCGACGCTTGTTTTCATTCGATCGGCCGGCGACGTCGGCATCGTCTCATTGTCATATTAAAATTTATTTAGTTGATTGATTGTGTTGCAACTTGTCGTTTATATAACATATCTTAGTCTACACGATCAATTCAACATACATAATTATACTCATCATAACGAATTGAATTGAATAAACCGCCATCATAACAGCAAGTCAATACAAGGCAACTCTGGAACAAGCATCACAGCAGAAGAGACAAAGTAGGCCTGAAAGAAAAGAAGAAATTGCATATAAATCCAGCGTCATTGTGTCACTACAAATTGTTAGCATGCACTGGCTAGCCTACTGTTCTAGTCTAGGCCTACTAAGCCTGCAAAGGTCTATAGAAGACTATAGTTTCGTCAACATTATCCACTTTGTGCCATTGTTGCCCGTGTGTGTGTCTGCTGACTGTGACTGATGTTCCACGAGAGGAGACGAAGCCTGCTGTTATGTTGATTGTCAGCGGCACTGACGATTGTGACACTGTCGTGGCACGTGGCACCGAATGCCATGGTAATGCTGAAAGTGATGCTGCACTAGCAGCCACAGCTAAATGTAAGATGGACGGTTGGTGTGAAACGCTCAGCTGATGACGGTCAGTCTGCAGGTGACCAGACAGCTGCCAGTGATCACAAGGTAGCCAGACTTGCTGAGTGAGTGGCAGGGTATACCATCATGGCACTCAGCATTAACATATGTCCACAGTTGCTACATCACGTACGTAGGTAGTGGTTCAGGGGCCGGAATCCGTGCATAATAGCAACGTTATTTTTAACAAAGTCGTACGATGTTGCCGATGAGTGCATCTTACTTTTCAACTGTTCAGTCTCCGATGCTCTAAATATAGAGAAGAAAACTGAAGTTTCTAATGAGATTGATTTACAGAAATCGGTTTATGCAAACTATTTCACTGTTTGTTAGCCTGTAAGTTTTGGCAGGTTTCTTGTTCTCAGTATGCGACTAGTTTAGTTCTTAAAGTTGAATATAATGTTTCTTTAAGAGAAGCAGTGCAACACTATTGTCTACACTTCGGTTTTTGATCTCAGTATTTTGCTGGCTGTGAAGGTGTCCAGTACTGGAGCCGCAGCTAAACGTAAGACGGTTGGTCTAAAACGCTCAGCTGACGACGGTCAGTCTGTAGGTGACCAGACAGCTGCCAGTGACCACAAGGTAGCCAGACTTGCTGAGTGAGTGGCAGGGTATATTATATGTCACTCAGCATCAGCATCTGACTACAGTTGCCATCGTTCAGTCACAGTATGAAACAGTGTATGTTATCACACCAATGTTGAACAATATTCATAGAAAAATAATACCTAATGTATTGTGTTATTGTAGATGACATCCGTTCAAGTACGAATCGTTACAGAAATGAGACTAAAACGCAGGGATGATCGTTCATAGTTTAATTGCGTTGGTGTGAAAGATGAATCAAAAATTGTCACCATAACAGTTCCTGAAATGTTCAGTTAAGACGCAAGAAAAATGACGACTGTCGGTCAATTTGTGTTACTGATTGGTTCAACAACTACATACAATGATACTAAACTTACTTACTGGTCAGGCTTCAAACCGGAAGAGTGACGTCATGTACGACGTCACTAACAGCACTCAAGATGGCGGCCCCAGGCGTTCCAGGGACGTTGACAATGCGTGAACTGACAGTGGAGACCACGACTGACGAAGACTGGTCTCCTGGCGGCACAGATGCAGTGCAGTTGCAATGCACTGTACACATTGTACAGACGTACAGCAGCGCAATGAACAAAAAGGTTCGACGTAATTAACTCTTTGTTTGCATCGACGAAAGCCTCATTGCTCGAAGAAAGCCGGGTAATGTGCAGGGCCACGCTGTCCCACAGCAGTGATTTTTCGTGGAGTCGACTTTACGACAAAGCAATTCTTTATGCAGCTTAATCCATGCGCGTGATGCAGCTACGCTGATGCCAATATTACAGCGAAATATTCTTCCACAACAAGAATCTGGTCCGATGAGTGGGCAGCCTACAACGCCACAGCTTGGTTGGCCCGGAACTACATTCACGAAACGGTTAATCACAGCCAAATGTATGTTAATCCAGTGAACGGTTGTCAGGCCAATAACACTGAGGTGCGCTCGAATGCCAGTAG
>Ga0209780_1001635_pt1 | contig 15068 bp, 8 predicted proteins | sample WorMetexBAHAMAS2_FD_187384 | JGI IMG/M metagenome (GOLD analysis project Ga0209780, IMG submission 187384) | Marine gutless worms symbiont microbial communities from Max Planck institute for Marine Microbiology, Germany - Inanidrilus exumae... | ecosystem: Host-associated > Annelida > Digestive... | reverse complement strand
ATTGATTGTATTGATTTTATCTATTCACCATTCTATTGTTTACTTGCTGTATTCTATCTCGGTGTTGCAATTAAATTGATTTGATTTGATTTGATTTGAAATCCACAAACTGTACGAAATCCACATTGGCAAGGCAGCCAACAAACCAACAGGCAATTGTTACAGTATTGACATAACGTATATTCAATAAAAGCGTTAGTAAGTCTGTATGTCATCTGTCGCTACTCGTGTGTTAGAATTCTGCAGGAAAGGAAAGAAGCACATGAATGCGTTACATGAATACGGAGCAAGGATTAAAAGGCGGCGTGTAGTTGTAAGGCAGTTACGTTTCTTACAAGTCTACTCTCACGGTAGCTCTGCGCACATGCAATGAGAAACAGGCGACGACTCAACGGTTTCGGGACGTTGTCGCAATGGAGTCGATCGCTCGCGTTCGCGACTTAAAAGTGATGCCGGCGTCGTTTGCCGCTAATTACCACAGCAGCTTGTGGATTTCGTGGATCTCGTGCAGGCCTATGTGTTGTGGATTTCGATGTTTAGGCCTGTGGATTTCGTACAGGCCTAAGTGTTGTGGACCACAACACTTAGGCCTGTACGAAATCCACATGCTTAAACATCGAAATTGTGGATTTCGATCTTTAGGCAGGTGGATTTCGTACAGTTAGTGGATTTCGATTTTTAGGCAGACCCGGCAAATAATATTGTTGTCGACAACGCGTTTGATAACAGCCAACTTTTGTTGAGATAGTAAGATATCCTACCAATACTGTCCTCGAATTTTTCACTTGAGGCTCGACAAGGAACAACTCCCACGTTGGACACAGCGACCGACATCACGAAAGACTTGGTAAACGATGAGTGTATGGTGTATGGTAACAGATGATAGCGTGCTATACTCGCTTCGTCGGTCTTGTTTGGTGCTGAATGGTGCATGCGGCTGATTGTTGTGAGATGAACGGCGGTTCAGCTGTGACCAAGTGATAATATGAATGTTTTCTGTGTCTGCTGGCAAAACAACTCTCAGCGTTTAGGCCTAAGTCAAAAAAACGCACTAGTCAGGTAAAGTGGGAAAATAAAGTACCATTTGACTGCATGCTTTCTTAGCAACATTTCTGCCAAAAATTATCAAAATCGGTTGATGTACGTGGACGTTGTAACAAGTCAAAGGCTCAAATCAGTGTCGTTTTTTGAGACACTGTACAACGCAATGCACCAATGCCGTCATGAATTATCTCCATCTCCATTTATTTCGTTCAAACATGTAAGATAAAACCATATACAATGACAGTAGGGCAGGACAACAAGGTACAAATAATACACTGATAGTTGCCCTAAATAACCTTGACAGTATTAATAGCACACGTAAAATAGATAAAACAAAATGAAAATCAACTAAGCGTACCACAATACCTAAGGTGGCTAGACAAATTAATACGCATGATACTACCTGACATCATCAGGCAAGGAGTTCCAGACGTTGACAACAAGTTCACAGAAAAAATTTGAACGTATACATGCAGTAGTTTGGTCCTTAAAGAGTTTATATTTGTGTCCAAGGGCTAAATTCGAAAAATTCATTAACATTAACATGTACAAGACCAAAAACTACACTGTAACACCATAACAAATCAGCTTTATTTAAAGTTATTAAAAACCGATGTGTTCATGACATCTTTTAATTTTGGGGAATAAGTGATAATATCTCAAAAATGGTGCAAGATATAAGAGACATAGCTGCAACGAGAAATCCTTTGTGGCCTATCGAATGGCACCACTGCCGGTAACCTTTGAGTGACCGTGAAGGCCACTTATGCTGTTTAAAACTTTCCGTCTCACATACCGCGGGTAGGCCTACACGACTCACTCACCTGTTTGCCGTACGTTTCACCTGACACCTGTAGTGTATGAACGATGACTACCCGTAATGTTAAGCTACAACGCACAGGTTGAAATTACCGCATCGACTATTTACTCAATACGGCGTACATGTATGTGGCCTACATTATAGGCCTATATGCCTTACTACTGCTCAGCGACCAGCTGGTGAGCCTGCTGCAAGCGACAGTGACATCGACGCGGCTGATTAATACTGTGGAACCGATTCCGCCGAGGTTTAACGTGAAGCCAGTTCCATTTCCACAGATTTGCGGATGCAAGTGATGCTTGATGGTTGTCTCGCTCAGTGAATCGCTCCACTTCCATTCTAAAACCGAGTGCAGCGACGACGGTCAACAGTTTACCACACTGACCGTAGACAGTTGGCAGCACCTGAGACGATTAGCCGTTCCAGATATATGGTTGGTGCCCACCAAAATTTAAATGGATGGTTCACGTGACCGAACCACGCTCCTCTTGCGGATGGTTTGCCATCAGTGGGCTAGCATTTGCTACCGTCAACCTACCTACCAAATCCAGTCTCTATCTTCACTCACTATGAAGATATGAAAGACGATACAAAATGTCGACGACAATGGTGTGGTTTGAGGTAGTTACGGTCACTTAAAGTCACCGGAAATAGCACCATTCGTCGCATTCGATAGAGCACATACGAGTTCCTATTGACGTTCCATAGTAACTATGTCCCTATCTTGCACCGATTCTAATATATAGGGGGATATTGGTCAAAAATCGTCGTTTTAGCCTACCCCACCTCTATTTGACGCCCCTGTTGGGGTGATCCCGTTGGAATTTCCAGATTTTTGGTATCAGAAAACTTCTGTTCTATCGTATGGCGTTGTATGTGTGATCTTAGGCTTAGCCATATTCGTAGAACTCCGACTTGCGACAGACACACGATGCAGCATATACCGCGGTAGCATGGCGTCGCGCGGTAAGAAAAATGAATTGGTCGGTTTAAGAAAAGTTTATTGCTAGCGCAAGATCGGCAATTTAACTGTAAGTGCTGCAAAATGTTTACGTTTCCTTCCCCTGAAATTTATACATCACAGCGGCCAGTACAGCTGGCATCTAGAAAGGAATGAAGAAACTACGTCATCGTCAACCTACGTATAGCGTACACACCTTCCAATTTTTTTCATTAGGGGAGCTTGCATAATCTTCACCTATAGAAAATTTGGCATGTGAAAGTAAACGTCTGGGGAGCTCTTCCCTGCCAAATTTCGTTTGCGGGGCGAAAAACGCCAAATACTGCGATTTTAACCCTATTTTGAAGTCTGAGGGCTCCTGCACCCATACACCCTTTGTCGAACAGGGGGCGTCAGACAGCCTGCAGCCTAAATGCAGTGTGGTCCTTCCCTAAGAATTTCAGTGGTAGTCTGGTGGATGAAGAAAAGATGCATGACGAGTGATTTTTCCTGGTCAGGTCAGTGCTTTAAAAATACTGCTTTTCGATCAGTGCTTTGACACTATGGTTGGACGATAAGAAAGGCAACACAAAACATGTGCCTAATGTTCTCTCCCAGAACCAGTGAAGAAGAAATCTAAGGGAGGTGGAGCACGCTCATTCTTTATAGAACAAGTAGCTCAGCTGTCGCTGACAAACCCGCGCGACGCGCTGCATCACGGCAAACGGCAAAATTTTAAAACAGTCACGAAACCATAACCACGCCTCTGTGGGTGACGTCATCCTGTTGCTAGCATTGATATAGCCTACCTGTGTACAAAATTTGACGAGTTTAGGTTCAGCCGTTCCAGTGATATGATCAGAGCCCCAAGAAATTTTTAATGGGTCACATGACCTGACCACGCCCCATCAGGGACAGTTTGTCGTCCGTAGGCTGTGACTGGCACATTCAACCTGTACATCAAATTTGAAGTTTTTGCGATCACAATTACGAAGATGCACAAGGCAACGCAAAATGTAGAAATGGAGGTGGTTAAAGGCGATTAGGGGTCAGCCATCAAGGTCATCGGTAACATAACCATTCGATAGAGCGCATACGACTTCATATGCGAATTTAATAGAAACGAGGTTATCTTGTATCGTTTTCGAGATATTATCTCTTATTTTTTCAAAAATGACGAGGTCACGTGACAATTTGGTGTGCATGTTGATCATAGCAAGTCCCAGACTAAGGACGACAAAATGTCCCTGAACGGGACGTGGTCACTGCCACGTGACCTCTTTATTTTTTGGAAAATAAGCGAGAATATTTCGAAATCGGCGAGCGCGCGGGCCACGCCCACCCGACGCGGCGTGTGGACGTAGGATCGGCATGTGTGGATATACGTCAGTCTCCGAAGACGGACATACTTGTTAGCTAGTTAGCTGGAGTTTAACGTCCCTTTTCAGCACAAATATGGCTATATCAGAGATGAAATGAAAGGGGTGGAGATGCCTACCCAGTGAAGGAAGGCCAGCGATACATTAACCTCAACCCTGGCCGCTTTTTTGTTCAGCAGCCACCCATAAAGGGAAGGGGATCAAGAGGCTCATTTAAATTATTACGCTAGCGCTTACAACAGGGGAAGTCAACTATCACTCCGCATGACAAAACAAAATCAAGTACGACAAAAAGCATGCATTCTTAAGTAAAAAATACGTATAATACAAAAACAACACATACAAAACTAAAGCCAGGTTTAGTCGAATCCTACGACATCCGGCCTGGAAACGAAGTGGGACTATTTTGGTACAATGGGAAGGGATGGAAAAGGAAATAGATGAAGCCAGTAAAAAATGGAAAAGGGGAAAGTAAAAGATACTAAAAGGCATAGCCTAAGGAGGGGGGATTGCCACGGGCCCACACGGGGCGAGTTTGGCTGTGCCTCAACTCTTGGTTGGGTGGCATCTACAGGAAGAAAACTGAGGAAAATGCTTTTGGCATGCACTGTTGTGCGCTGACATACATAACTGGACAAGTACCAAAATGATGCTTAATTGCTCCTGCAAAGTAAATATCAGTCGTAAACAGGCCATGTTTAGACGCGGTTTGGCAACTGTTAACAGAGAATAAGGCTGTGTAGCAAATGAATTTTGTGTTTTAAAAATGGCATCAACATGCATAAGTAAAATGTCAGTAATTTGAAAAAATGAATTAATTGAATTTACGGTATTATTTAATCTGAGCAGATATCGTGAAACTGAATAGGAAGTTATGCATTAGTGCAGGGTGGAAGAACGGTTACTGTATTGTTAACAGGCCTTGAATTAGGGACAATGTTCAGTTTCACGTCATCCGACCAGATAAATAATACCACAAATTCATTTTTTTCCAGATTACTGACATTTTTTCATCCTGTGAGGCCATACTGTGGAACATGCAGCAGCACAGAAACCGTAAAATTAATTATCATCATAACTCGGCGCCTGTCCCAAGCCAGGAAACATTGGGACAGCAGAGGCAGGGTCATGGAGGCAGAGACGCTGGTGGCCCAAGTGAGTTGGCATCCAGTTAGACTGTTAGTGTGGATGCCTCTGTTAGCCTCACTCACTGCAAACAAAACCAGAAATATGTCCGGATACAACCGCTGTCGGCAGGACCCAGCATTATTCCAGGTCCTGGTTTTCGGCTAGACAAGGCTGCCTTGTGGCCTTTATGCTGCCAGCCTGCACATGGGGCTCAGGCCCGCTCGGCTCATTGACCGTGTGATGTCGAGGCCCTGAGGCATGTTTCTGCTACCTACTCGAACCCAGCTCACCTGAATTGTCTGGGATAAAGGGCCGTTGAACGGTTGCGTTGTTATAAACGCAGTATTAAAAAACGTCAGCAGCGAGTGTCTAGAGACATTTAAAAAGTAAGGCAAGATGTGACGAGGTCTGTTCCACGACTTGTTAGTATCTCCTCAAAGTCCAGTCACCAGACGACGGCTGATGTGACCTCAAGTCGTCTTCGTGTAGAAGTTGTCGGGAGAGTTTAGGAAGACTGCGGAAAAACTCCACATGTTGTAGCGTTGTTAGCCGGTATCTCCGATACATGTCCTGTGCTACCTCAATCTGGTCACCTGCATCATGCATATTACCAAGACATACTATACAGCTTCAGAATAGACTGCTGGGGCCCGATTCACAAACGATCTAATGACAATATTTAAGACATATCTTAAGATAATGTCTGTTAATCGGGCCGATGGTACCCATCATAATTCATTCATAACCACTTTTTAACGGACTTATCATGTCTATTTTTCTTATGGTCCTTTTTTGGAATTTCGCTCAGATCTCGAGCATTAGATTACACACATGCTACTGCAAAACCATTAATGTTTGCGTGCCCTTTATTTCGCGAATTTGGCGAGCTTAACAAAAACGCAAAATTAAAGGACGTGAATATTGATACTATACCAACTTTAATTGGTATAGTACATTGTGTTGGAAGTGTGTGGTTCAAATACGCCAAAATAAAAGGTGCCGAAATAATTTTGCATGCAAAGTCGCCGACTTTTAGGGCAGCCAAATAAAAGGGTTTTACAGTATATTATCATAGCATACTGTTGCATAATACCAAATCACACTTGCCGGTACTGGTCATTTAGAATATACATTTTCTGGCTGACTTGACTGTGTGTGTTGTGTGCCTATGGTCAATTTAGAATCTTAGAACCGAAGCCACTCTTCTAACATTGACAGTGTAACTGACTGATGTCTGTACCCTGAAGGTGACTTTAGACTTCTTCAAAACACTTCAATGGAGGCTCAGGAGCAAAAGGGAAAGGGTGGCATTGCTTCGAGACGTGTAGGCACGGTGCTCATCTCCGTTTCTTAGGCCATTCAGCTCGTAGATGGATATACCAGAGTCCATGTAATGCCAGAACTACAGTAACCTTCCCAGAGCACTGCCTCTTGGCCGGCACTCAATTCCCATCCCAATGAAGGTAGAAGGCTGAGTTGGCCTGAGTGACCGGTTATCCATCTCTACTAACCCGACTCGATGTAAACTAACGTTGTTGATACGGCTCTAAGGCTCCCTTAAATACGTCATCAGTGCACACTACACACTATTTTTAAGTGGCCATTTATCCAGATTTACCTGCATTGGACAAATTGCGCGGGAGTTTCAGAAAACAGTGCTGCAGTACACTTTTTGACGAATGTATTTGAAAACTATTTAAATGCCACTTAAACAGCCAGATACTTGAGTATTTAAATACTACAGCAAACGTATTTAAACATTTCAAAATTTGCAAGTCAGAATTATTGCTAATTATACCACTTACAAATAACGAAAACAACATACACAGTAAAATCACAAAAGCAAGATGTACAGTTTCATCTCATCTGTTGTTTATCAATTTCTTTATTACTAGTAATGCTTATTCACTTTAAGCATCGCCAAAGTTTCAAACAGTTTGTCATCGAGTCTATCACTACGTTTTGTGAGCACCAACTACAACCAATTTAAGAAGTGCTGCAAAAATATTTATCAATGGTTACTAAACACTTTGTTTAAAGTATTTAAATACCGCTACAAATACCTGTCATTTGTGAGTATCTACTTACACACTTGCCCTTAAATGCCATTTGAGTATTTCAATAGCATTTAAATATTAAAAGTATTAAATACCTCATAACACTATTAACGAAAATAAAGGTCACATGCCCATATGCCCATGTCATATGCCCAGCTTGGATTAATATTTCAACAAATATGGTAATGTAAGTTTGTACCCATGTCGTAGTTGTAAACCCTTCTTACTTGTATGCTGATTTCAAAACTGACAGAAACTTTATTCTGGGCCGGTTTTTCCACCGCAAATTAATCTTCCATTAACGTTAATGGGAGATTAACTCCCGTTAATTAATGTGAGTTATCTTCCATTAACGGTAATGGAAGATTAATCTGCGGTGGAAAGACCGGCCCTCAGAGATGTGAAATTGTTAATATCCTACCAACTGGTGCAGCTGGAAACAACGTTCTGTCAAAAGTGAACGGCTGTTCCACGGCAGTGAACACTGCGTTATTGAACAACTTCTCGTCAAAAGTTACATTCTGACGACACAACAATACAGCTTTGTAAAATTACATACGAGTGACCATGTACAATGTGCCAAATTATAAAGGTGCTAAACTGTTCATCATTAATCTTTATGCACGCCGATGGTAGTCGCAGGGGCAGGTTTGCAGCAGTGTCTGTCTGTTTTCCACACAGTGTCTCAAAAAACCATGCAAGCAAGCAACGTTTAATGAACATACAACATGAACATAATCACTGGACATAAAGGGTATGTGGCCACTTACATATGCTGAACAAAATAATAACAACAACAAATCACAGCAACACTGTAAACTGAGAAAGATCAACTTTATCAAGCAATCTTGTAAAATTATTTGAAGACGACACATCAAACACAAAATTAGGTAGAGCATTCCAAATGTCACAAATTCGATTACTGAAAAAATAGTTATATGCATTGATACTGGACTGTTTCTTATACAGTTTATACTTGTGGCCTCTCATATAAGTCAAAGCCGACAAATCGAAAAAAATTACAATTCAAGGAAACTTCACTATTTAAGATCTTATAACACATTATTAGGTCTATTCTATTCTTCTGACCTCTAAAGTTTCCTAACCGAGGAATATTAATCGCTGCGAGTAGTGCAGCCCATACAGTCCTTTGATTCTTATTAATATTACAAACAGTATGTGGTGACCAAACGGGAGTACAGCATTCCAGTAGAGGACGAACATATGTGATAAATGCTTTGGTTAGAATTTTGCAGCTAAGATCACTAAACTTGACATAGAAATGTTCCACCATGAGTCCTGAAAATCAATTTGGGGTCGAAAGGTCAGCAAGATCACTACGATCCAGACTCACAGTTGCCTTGCATGCTGCAGTGGTTGGCACATCTCAGCTATGAAATGCTAAATTTTTCAGCATCAAATCACAATCATAAATCCCAAGAAGGCAAATCAATCTCCACAATTCAAATCTCAACTCACATGGCAATTCATTTCAAGCAGTAAACAAATATTTATTACTATATAATTCTAGGTAAGTGTCAAAACTTATTTATCTGTGAAGGTTTGTATGAATAACAATAATGATGACAATAATACAAATATTTGTACAGCGCCCGAAGTCCGAGGATGCAGAAGCCTTTAAACATGTAGTACTAGAATTGGTGGAACATTTCTATGCCAAGTTTGGTGATCCTAGCTGCAAAATTCTAACCAAAGCATTATTCACATTCACAGTTTCCAATTCAGGTTTGCTTTTTGTCTACTGCACCCAAACTGGTTTCCCCGACTTCACTTTCATTTTTCAAGCAATCACTAACCCTAAGTTTAACCTATGACCTTGACCTTTAAACTTGACCTAGATAATGTCAAGGTGAAGCACTGTGTCACATGTCTGGGTCAAAGGTCATTCATTTAAAAGTTATCTTCTGGACACACACAGAACAAGCGATTGCTCTACCTCGACCTCGACCACTACATCAGGTAAAAAATATACGGCGGTCAAAAGGCGAGTTTTGTCTTCATAATAACAATGAGAAGACAGCTGGACAAATATCAAGCAGATTAGTAAAACATAACAGCCTTCAGATAAACATAACATCACTGACCCACTGTAGGTGTAACTCGTCCACAAATAATTTCCACCGCGGGAGATAATACCTAGAAATAAACACAAAATTGTAGGTAGGTACTTCAGGCTCCTAATTAGTAGTATACTCTTAAAGCGAAACAACAGCACATTTATTTCATAACCATCACATAATTCAATAGAAGATTCATAGACTGCGATGCAAATTGGAAGGCACAGTTCCAGACAACAGACAGCGAAGCCTGTGGCGCCAAAAGTCAGCATGACGTGTCAGCAGATCTCAAGTGCTGTCTGTCAGTCACAGACAAAACTGGCCAGCAATCGTTGGTCGGTATGCTGGCGACAACGTGTTCAAACTGTTTATGTTGTGACTATACCACAGCAAATTAACAAAACAATGACTGAGAAAGAGAAAAAATATATTTAAAAAACTCAACAAACCCTTGCACCAGTCCAGCCCACTGCTTGTTAGCATAGTCAAGTATCTACAACATAAAAGTATATCACTAATCTGTGTAAACCATGTCAAAAAGTGTTGCATGTTTACAACTGACTGGAACTTAACCGTTCATCTTTTCTAGAGTGACTGTAAAACCCTTAACGTTCGCGTTCCCTTTATTTTGCGAATTTTGTGAGCTAAACAAAACTGCAACATTAAAGGGCACAAATGTTGATGCTATACCAACTTTATTTCGTTTAGCATGTTGTGTTGGAAGCGTGTGGTTTAAATTTGCACGTGAAGTCTCCAATATTTAAGGCAGCCCAATTAAAGGTTTTACAGTACTCCAAGTTGGGCAGGGTTCCCCAAAATAAAATCTTTGGGTATTGGGAATAAGTGGGAGATTCCGTGTAAACGTTTAATCAGGTTGACAATCTAATATGAAATAGTTACTTTTATAAAAGCATTGTAAAAAAGTGGAGAGCACTACAAGAGCCTTCACCAGAGCAAAAAGGACAACAAATCTGTAATTACAGATCACGTCTGCAACGAGAATCACGTAACAAATAATGTCAAGGATCGAGAGTCAGACCAGACCGGCAGACTCAAAAGAGAAAGAGCATGGATCAAGAAGAGCAGGAACATGAATTGAAAAGACATGCTACATACAGAGCCACATATGGGACATGTTGCTGACGTCAGAAGTTTGAAGTCAGTCCTAATGAAGACCTCAGATGGGAGGTCAAAACGTCGATAAACAAGTGTTTTTTGGTTGTATAACAGTAACTATTTCATGTAATTGGGAAATGTTTTTTGGAGGCTGGATACCTTTTCCTTTTTGCCCAACTGGGAGAGATGAAGCAACGAAATTTAACTACACAAAATATCCTCTTAGCAATAAATAATTTCTCAACGTTATGAACATTACAATTTTAATATATCACAATGCAACGAATCCACAGCAAAACTTTTAAAGTTCGAAGCTGAGTGTTGCTGAATACAAGTAACATTACAGCAAATGCATCATATACCGGTACGGTAAATATGGTTAAAAAACCGTTAAGAAGCCGTTAAGTGAAATAAGCAGAAAACTATATCAGATGACAAAATCTCATGATGGCTTTCAATACAGTGTATACCTCCACCATACCACATCATTACCGGCAGATGCACTGACCCTAACTCCCAACCATAATATTGCAAAATTTAATTGCTCTTCTCCATTCCGTAGTCTACTTTCTCTACAAACTCTAGGAAATATGACCATAATTTTTCGGGACACCCTATTCACAAACGAACAAACGATAGACAAACAGTGGTGCAGGTAATTAAACAAGAGATGTCAACGGCATACGTTTCCGTCGGGACCCCAGAGTGTGATCTGATTGCGTGCACTGTACTCGTAAAGCCGTCGCTCTTCGCCATCGGTCGACATGTTCTTTGCACTCTCGAGCCACACACCAAGCAGAAAGTGCTCATCAGTGGCTAGCAGCTTGTCAATATTCCGTAACAAGTCCAACAACTCTCGGCCGTAATGTCTTAACACACAATCACACATGCACTTCTCGTCATCATTATCGACACATGCTAATGGGTACGGTGTGAATATATCGTCTACTGTTTGTAGTTTTGTTTGTTTGTACAGTTACGGATTTCTTCGCCGAGGATAAAGTTAGCAGCGTCAAATTTTGCACGGTGGTTCATCGGCATCCTGGGCAGGAAATCTCCCATTTTGGGGAACTTTGCTCTCCCAGAAGCTCAAGATCGGATATATGTGGGTGTGCAATTCGTATGGGCTTGATTATACGTGAGGCCCGTGCACTTGCAGATTCATCCAGTGCGCTGGCCACGCGTAGGATCGGCATATGTGGATAAACGTCCATCCCTGAAGACGTACGTAATTGTTAAATAGTTACTTTTATACAGCCAAAAACACACTTGTTTATCGACGTTTCGACCTCCGAATTGAGGTCTTCATCAGGACTGACTTACAGTTTCTGACATCAGTAAGTAAACTGTCCCATACGTGGCTCTGTTGGTAGCTCCCGTCATCTTTTTCCAGGTAAAACTGGGCGGCTGGCCCAGTTAGTCGGTTCCTCCTCAGTTTTCTTTCACCACCTGTTTTGGAACTGAATATTTGCGGATAAGTGACACAGACTGTTTTTACGAGCTGAATGTCCTTCCTCTCACCCAACCAACACTGTCAAAGCACTGAACAAAATTCAAAACACCAAGCTCAATCAGTGGCCAGGCCTCATGCGATGTTCATCCTGAAGGAGCGAGCACTGCTCATTTTATGCCGGTTCTCAAATGCATCATTGTTGTCATTTTTGCTTAGCTAGCCAGGACTGCTGTGTTATCCCAGAATGATTTTAAAATACTAGAAATTAGCCCCGTACGGGACTGACGGTAAACTCTTCAGAACTGACGTTTCTGCCAACTGGTGGTGGTGAAAGGAACACGTAGTAGATTGTGTGACAAAGAGCGGAGAAGTCTTGAAGGAGCGTTGAGATTGATGAGGAATGAGAGGTATGAGGGGGAACCAGACTGGAGAGTAGGGTAAGTTAAGGTAGCGATTTTGAAGTGGATGCATTGCTTAACGAAGAGAGCAGTCATGGATGGTAATGATATGTTGTTGTGTACCATTTTAGTGCAGTCTATGAGATCCATAGTCACACGCTATCAAATTACAGTGGGTTATAAGTTTAATTTTACAACTCAATTCTTGCACAGACTGTGTAGCAGCCTGTAGATATTGACTGACTTGAACATCGTGTAATTCTGTTGCCGATAATGCTTCACAGTTTCATCGTAGAACAGCATGAAAACAAGATGCAGCGCCTCCCGTGTGACGTCGACTAGATCATACCTGCAACAGCCCAAAAACTACATTTTACATCCACAGTCTATTTCACTTGTAGTACAGAAATAATGAAATATCTGTGACTTGGCAGTACTAGCTGCCTGCAAGCAGCTACCTACCGTCCGTCCATGCCATCTCTGGTCATGCGATTCATTGATGTGCGTCATTTGATGCTCACACAACACTTACGGTGATCGGTGCTTTGTAGGATCTGTGTGTTCAATAAGATAAGAATTTTATAAACCAGTATGACCAAGGTGTAATCGGTTATGTAAGATTTGATCCTTTCGTTGATATGAAGAAGTAAGAGTGGAGTAAGTAGGTGTAAATGGAGACTGCTAAGATTTGCACAGAATTGTAGAACAGCACTGGAAAAATATCAAATACGAAAACCACATAATATTAACGAAAATTGTCTGGTAGCAGACAAGGACAATGTTGCATTGGTGGCGTTGTGTTCTTGCTGTGCAGTTTAAAGCAACGACTAAAATGTGGCATGGATGTGCCACAATAAAATACTTGTACATTAAAAACTAAACAACGAAATAACCTCAATTGTAAAAATAGTAACCAAAAATTAGCCCTGTACGAAGACTGACGGTCGACTCTTTGCAACTGACGTTTGTGCCAATTTCAAAGTCATGCGACACAAAAACTAGGCCGAATATCAAAAATCCGGCTTGGCAAGCATTTAGATATTGTTCTCTAGTTTAAGAATCCGTGGTCAGTTGCCAGCTTCCGTGGTAAATGGTAGAGGAGATAGCTTTTGAAAACGGCCGGATTTCCAAATTTGAAGGGCTCGTGACCTTCACCTTGGATTGGGTCATACTGCATACCATAGTGCATCACTCATCGACCTCTACCTACATGCCAAATTTCATTAAAATCAAAGAAACTTTCCGTAAACGGACGCACGTACGTACTTACGGGCCGGGCAGATGGACTTCTGAGAGCTGCTTTATTAGGTCGACTCTGTCGAAGAGTCGACCTAAAAATGAATATAACCAAATGCTGAAGTCTGACAAAATCATAACAACAAATGAGGTACATTTATAAGTGATATGTCATTAATTAAGATAGAAAATCAATACCGAAACAGACTGCTGTGTGAAAATGATGCAGAAGCTGCAATGAGGTTGTCCCATGCCTCATAGAAGTTTATTGCCGAATACCAGACCTAGAACATAACATTACAAAATGCACTTGGTAATTTGTCACGGTTGTGTTACCTTAGTGTATGATAAACAGAAAACCACCAATGACTTATATTTAAGTTTATAACCGTAACAGTAATATTACTAACAACAGAACTAGTAGAGTATTCAAAGTAGGTTAGCACTCCTTACTATCAGAATAGTCGCAAAATAATCTCTAATAAACAGCTGACGTGTGAACTATTGTTACTTCACACGTCTTTTGTTCCACACAGACACTCACTCTTCAAAGCAACTAATGAAACTTGCTAATTTCGACAAAAAATATCACACAGCATTATGGCTTCCTACTGAAAGACAATAGCGTCACATAGTCTATAGACTACATGTCTATAGGTTGGTTGGAGTTTAATGGCGCTTTCAACACAATTCAGGTCATATCGCACCTTTAAGGTAAAACTATATTATAAATATGTAGGGCTGTACCGAATATTCTATTCGAATTCGAACCGGACCGAATAGTGGGCCAAATGGACTATTCGTATTCGGCCGAATACTGCCACGATTTGGAACCCGAATATGGATAGTTGATAACTGCTCACGCGGCCACGCTGAAACAGCAATTAATGTTGACCAGCATCATGAAGTTTCGTCTGAGCTCGTAAGCGGTCGTAAATACTCCCTGGTGCAATAGAAGCGGACCATAAACAGCGGGGCGTGCGTCAACAGTCAACAGTCCCTGTTAGATGAAACCGATTGCACCACAGCGTGACGACACAGGTGCGGCTGCAAGGATCCGATTCAGATGAACTGATACGAATCAATGCGGGCGATAAAGGGCCCAGCATCCAGTCCAGGACCCAGAAACCCGGTGAGTGTTGCAGTTGCTGCGGCAGGCGTCCTGCAGCCATTAAGTAATTTCAGATTTGCATATGAATGGTATCTGCGACACTGCGACGAACGTTTCGTCACTTTCGTGCTTCTTCAAGCGTATTACAGCTGATAACTGTGGACTTGACTTTCAAACTACAGTGTTCCGTTGAACATTTGTAGCGGACTTCTACAGTTCTAAACTGCTAGTCGTAGAATTTGTGCACTTTTTACTGCATATTATATGTGTGTTCTCGTCAACAGTTGTGTCTAAACTATTCGAATTCG
>Ga0209780_1001634_pt1 | contig 15070 bp, 12 predicted proteins | sample WorMetexBAHAMAS2_FD_187384 | JGI IMG/M metagenome (GOLD analysis project Ga0209780, IMG submission 187384) | Marine gutless worms symbiont microbial communities from Max Planck institute for Marine Microbiology, Germany - Inanidrilus exumae... | ecosystem: Host-associated > Annelida > Digestive... | reverse complement strand
ACATACCGACGCCGGCGAAAACATAACCTCCCATCACCTTCGGTGGGGGAGGCAACGACAAACATTTCAAGCACTCACTGCAAGGACAGGTTTACGCTGTAGACGACCACAGCACAGCACTGATCTTACCCCCCCCACCCCCCGTAGTTTCACTTCTTCCTCCCGGACTGCCTCCACGGACTATTGTCTGGACCGTTTCATCTGAGCTACTGTTTTTGTTTAGCCTTTTTTCCCCGTTTCTGTGCCATGCGCTAGGGTAGGCTGGCGATCTCGTCAGCTTTTGAGCGCATGATAATCTACCGTATCATATTGTGACTAGTTGTTTCCTGTGCACCTTAGAAGTCCACTTACTTACTTACGTACATTTGTTGCTTTCTAAAGTTTTTCTTTCGATGTGACTTAAACGTGACTGTTCACCGAGTAAGACGGTACGCGGTACAATACGGGTGATCACAACACTAGGACAATGTGATACATAAATAATCTATGGTGTATTCAATACTGACAGTGTGTGAGGTCATCAAGGACAATGATTCACACGCGAGAGTAACATCGAGATCTAACCGTGAAGTACTGAGCAACAATATGACGCACGTATGCATGCAAAGACCGACGTACGAGTGAACAGACAGACGGGCGAATACACAGAAACACAGCCGACACGAACAGAGTTAACAAAACGTGTCGACAAAGCTCTGCGTTCGTAAAAAAGTCCACTTACTACCGGTAAAAACAACTGCGGCCGATCACAGAGACAAAAAAGCCGAAATAATAGAAATAATAGACATGGAAAGAAATACTGATGCACTTTAGAGTACTTATAGTCACACAATACTTGGCTCAACACAGTGACAGGCAGACAGAAACAAATACACATCTAATGAGACAGTGGCGAAAGTGACTTAGACAGCAAATACCAGAATAATGATGACACAAACACACATATTATGACTACTTTCAGACGACTGCTGAAAACGTTTTTACATGATTCCATCTGTATATAAATCTGGTGGTCTTTCTGACAGCAAACAGCAACTGAGACTGAGGGTATATATTACAGAGACTGCTTGCAATCTCACGTGTAGTAGGCAAGGAAAATGATTTTTTCAGTCACCAGTGCCCATCATAACAATACAATAGTGAACAAGGTGTCGCCCTAACGGGACGTAACCGTATTGGCCCGCCGTGGAGTGTCGGCCGCCCAACCGCCGGCAGTGTTACAGACGCCAACGACAGAAGACGCAAAAAGACACCAGCGAGCAAAACATGACTGGCCCAGTAATACACTTTCTGACTTCTTCTTGTGACTTAGAGTTACATGACTTCTGAAATATTTCATATCTATACAACTCGAACCGTCGTGAGTCACCAGTTCAAGCATCTTTACAATAACATGTGCTCTCATGACTATCGTGACTAATACAATTAATAAATTTCGTTCTTACACATGTAGAACAAGGCAAGGACGATGACTAGAACTAAGAACGGAGCATACAAAAACAACGACCGGTGACCACAACAACTGTCACATGCCAACATGTAAACTTCTCAGCTGGCAGTGCCAATGTGACACAAATACCCAGAAGACCACTGAAGCAGAGTTTGTAACCAGAAACGTCTTCAACACACAGTGCTGTCCATGCCAGGAAGCTCTGAGACGTCCATGCCACATCCCACTTTCCGACTAGATTACAGAGTAGAAACATTCATGATGACAACGTCAGGTTTGCAAGTCAGATTAGCAAATAGGTGACCACCAGTTCAATGATTGGTCAGGAAACGTTGTTAAACAGACTGGTACGTACCCCAGCATTCTGTTGATGTAATATGGTCACAAACTGTTATAACCATGCAACGCTAACAAAATAAAGTAAACCCGCTGGAACTGCTGGAAACGGTGTTCCCATAATGCCGATGATAGCGGTATCTAAAAACAGTCAAGATGGTAAATAAGGCAAGACAGCACTGTTGTGGGTTACACATCATCGTTTGCTGGTTTTCTTATGTGATTTGCTGAAGCTAAATGCGTCGTCCTTGCTTGTACCACGGTGGCCCAGTAAGTCCCATTCTGGGAGATTGTTCGTAATGCGGTACTCATTCCAACGTACGTCGTCCGACTCATGGGTGAGATAGCGCTCACCAACGCGCCTTTCCGACATCCGCAGGTCACACCAGCAGTGATAGTCCTGCCAATCAATGCACATCAAACCACGGTGTACCACAAACTGTATCATTATCATTATTAGCTTTTGTACAGAGCAGTAATAATAACTGCCGGTGCTGCATGTGAAACGTTTCACAGCCCAAGAGTGTTGGCTTGGTTTAAAGGTCAGCAGGCACCAAACGCTGAGTCTGCATTCATCAAAGAAACCAGACTCGGGTGGGTCCAAGAGACCATGTATTCGAAGGAGGCTGAGATATCCCCACGGAAAGGGGCACTCTTGAAGGAGAGAGGGTGCCACAAGAAAGCATTGTAATAACCAGCGGCGTAAAAACGCCTGCATGCCTACGTTCACAGAATACACCAACGAAAAGCTCCTGGCCGCAGTTAGTTAGTTAGTTGGAGTTTAATGTCTGCCTTCAGCACAAATATGGCTATTTCAGAGACAAAAGGTCAGGGGTGGAGAGCTATATCCCTACCCAGTGAAGGAAGGCCAGCGATGTATTAACCTCAACCCTGGCCGCCTTTTTGTTCAGCAGCCACCCAAAAAGGGAAAAGGATCAAGTGCCTACAACAGGAGAAGACAAACATCGTACCGCAATAATAAACTAAAAACCAAATACGACAAAACACCAGAATAAATCTTAACTAAGCAATACAGATAACACAAAATGAACACAACCAACTAAACCTAGGTCCGGTCGCCTCCTACGACCTCCGGCCCGCAAACAGAGTGCGACTATTCTGGTACAAAGAGAAGGAACAGACAAAAGAAGAAAACAGGTATAAGAAAAGGAAAAGTGGAAAAAGTAAAATAAAACAAAAGATGAGGAAGTGAATGGACAAGGAAGGAATAAAAGGAGGGAAAGGGGGATACCCTGGCCCACGTGGGGCTCCTGACATCAGCAATATACGTTTTGTTTGTTAGTATATTGACGTTTGCATTTAAGACAAATCAACAATTTAAATGTGTATTTTACAGTTCTTGCTGCAAAACTATAGCATGACTTCATTAGCGTGTAATTACGGCAGGACAATCTGGCGAGAGGGATGGCCAGGTGCAATGACGCATGCAGTCAGCACGTGGAAAGGCCAAACGTCAGATCATCCAACGGTGCAATACACCATGGGTCAGCAATGTAGCGATGACGTTATGTGGTTCTTCTGCAAGTGGACAGCAAATGTGCAATGTTGTGCATAATTCTCAGATGCTGACAGTCCTACTAATATTAAATGCTTGTTTGTCATCACTTCATGCGGTGGATATATGCATGGGGCAATGTGGGCTCTCGTCAAATTACTCTTGATGACTTGTGCTGTCAACAATAAAAGAAACTCAGTTATTGCAGAGGAACCGTGCGAGGCGCAATGTGAATAGAAATCTTATCAAATACATATACTGCATTAGCATGCGTCACTTGGTAAAAACAGACTTCAGTGACACTTATGACATTCCTGAGCATCCAACTTTGTTCACAGCCAAATAAAGGTTCTACTGAATTAAAAATCAAGACTTCGGACATTACTCAAATGACACAAAAAAAGTTTAGTATACTTGAGAGCTTCAAACATTAATATATCTCACTGCCACTTGATACTGAAAGGCGACCAGTGCAATGTTTTTGTGTAGCTGGATGCAATTCCCGGTGACAAATTCCTTGGGACTACGACATGTAATACAGTGCAACCAACTTAATCGCATACTGTTTAATTGCACATCCTGTTTATTGGAATAAAATGTTGAAAAAAAGTGGCACGTTTTTTATGGACCGCGGTGTATATTACAACTCAGAAACAACTCCAGCTGAGTCCGGTCCCTCTAAACAGCAGCTTGGGAATAATAGCAGCAGGTTTTCTACAGGTTGGATGCCCTTTGTGTTATTCAATCTGCAGAGACAAAGCACTGAAAACAACTAGATAGTAACGTGTTATGCTGCGAAAATCAATGATACTGGCTGATCAGTGAAATGAAGCTAAAAATCATCATCACAAGCACTTTCATGAACATAGCTAGCTACGACACATGCTAGCATTGACAGACGAGCGTGTTTCATGACAGAAATGACAGTCAATCAACTAGCTAAATGTCAACACCATAGTCACTGGTACAAGCATTCACCTGAAGCCAGATATGAGCAAGAGATTTGTCAACTGTGTATCGCTTCCTCATCGTCACTTGAAGCAGTTTGCTCACTAGGTCGATGGCTGGAAGTCAATACAGAATAAACAAACTGCTTAATTAACAAACTATCGGCTAACAAACACGAAATTATCATGCAAATTACATAACGGAAACTTCAAGATTTCAATTTTACGGTGACCTGACAGTTTAACTAAGCATGCAATAAGTCTTGGTGCAGCAGAAAGCAGGTCTGTAGATTGGCTGACAAGACAGTCGCGGTAAAGAGTAGATTAAACATGCAGTCAGAGTCCAGAGCCACCTCATACATCCAGCTGTGCTCACAAGCACCGAGAATTGTCAGTCGCTGCAGCTGATCAACTACGAGCAGCTTCATTATCAAGTCAGCGGCTGAACAGTCACAGTAGTACAAAATACCACTGCTATCACCATCAAGCCAACGTTTTGCCAACCGACTTCCCGCTTCTGTCCCTCACAACATACGGCGGTACACAAAGACACTTGGACTGATGGAGTACTTAACACCATTCATGACAGGTCCTTCAGATGGCTGCAAAAACAAATTTAGGGTTTGTCTGAGTGATTTCACACAATAGATGCGTTTCAGACGCATCACCAACAGTGAGGTGTACACTGTACTCAACTTATACCGTTGTTCATCATGTACGTTATTTCACGTGTGAATGCCTACTGCAGACAACTGTCTCTATTCAGCATTCAGTCATGTACATGGGTCAACAATCTGATTCAGAATCAGTTTCATACACGAGAAACTCATCACATCTCAAAGATGCCAAACTTGAATACATCTCCTCAAAACTGACCACACAGCAGAAGGAAAATATTTTCGTCACACACAGCAAAATATTCCGGACAATTTGCACATTATCTTGGACTCATATTCACCAAAAATCAACGTCGGCGAACATGTCTTAACCAGAAGAATATTTCATCCGAATGTCTGGATTTCTCCAACAAACAACTCACCCTCCGTGGAGATTTCGCTCCAAGGATTTGCAGGATACATGAAGCCGGCATTTTGAATCTGATCCGAGATTTCCTCGTCTTCGTTGAAAGGAAACGTTCCACTCAAGCTAAAACACCGCCAGCAAGACCACACACACATGACGTCAGGTTCTGAGAATATGGCAACAAATGGCTCATGATGATCGCCCATCCCTGCTCCAGCTTAATAAAAAAACTTTAGGAACTGTTCCAACTTCGAGTAAGATCACATAATTAGAACTGGTGTAATCTATTGGAAGCAGGAGTGATACTCACCTAACATACGTAATGACGCCAACAGACCACATGTCCAGCGATCTGTTGTAACCTTTGCTCTTAAGAACTTCTGGTGCTGCAGCATACAAGACACAAAATATTTCAACAGCTGTCCAAAAACAACTAGCTACACAGTTTTCTTAATTGTTTGATGAAAAATATGAAACAGAAATATCACAATGAAAACATGTTCACAGGTGTATCAGAAAATGTGGAGACTTATTACAATAAAAATAAAATCACACTGTTATCTACAACATTTAGTGATGATAGTCCGACATAAATAGTTGGCTGTTAACGGCAATATCGCGTTCACGTTCACACAAAATGATGATATGTTATCTATATCGTAATTCCATTTTCACTATTAGCACTTAGAATAAATCTTAATGTTTTCCTATTCTACTGAATTTGCCGTTCTTACAACAAATAAAACGGTTACAGCTCATCAAAAAGGTCTGTTTTATCTCCCTCTATATACAGCAATACAGTATAACTGCTTAATGCAGACTAAACAAGAAACTGCAACTGAATGGACTACCTCTAATTACATGCATCATTCTGCATACATTTGCATATTAAGCAAAATCATATTAATGGCCACTTTTAATGTTTATCTAGACTAGTTGGCTGGAGTTAAAATGGTGCACAGCAGCAAGATTTTATTGTACAAATACCCTTCCAGATGCTGCTGCAGTAACAGTATCAGTCTGTTGACTGAAGGCAGTGCTAATGTTATACTGCCACATTAGTATGCACTGACATCAGGAGAGTTTATCCAGCATTTTCACCAACTGACACATGGCGTGTAAAAAGCTGCATATGACTATTATTATTATTATTATGATTATTATTATTATTATTATTATCATCATCAATAGTGGAGATCTGATGTTAAAACAGTAACGTTCCTTCATGCCACAGTCAGCCAGTGATGAGCAAAGGACAAGGTCGAGTGAGTGAGAGATTCCCTGCGTTGGTGTCAGGACGTCACCTGGCCACACGCGGCTAAACAAGGATGATTCTGAAATGGCTACAAGATTACGCATGTGTGTGTATGTAAAGAATTGGTCCCATGAGTCCAGTGTAGCAAAGAGACTGCAATGCCAAGACAATGCACCACTGACCATGCAGTGGTTGAGACTTACCGAGATATGCCGGGGTGCCGACAATAGACCGCCGAAATGACTTCTCGCCGATAATTCTTGCAAAACCGAAATCACACAATTTTACCTGAAATACATCCACACGTTAACACAAGAGATCTTTGCACCAACAACACAGACGTACAGCTGTACTGTCAAAAATGCTATTACATTATGTTGTTTTTAAGGAAATCGTTTGTTTCCCATTTCTGTTTAACATACTCATTATAGTGAATTTCTCCATAGTGCAAATATGCTGCTGATGTTATAATTTGAATAAATAAATAAATAACAAATCATAAGTGGAGCACAGCGCAACACTCTATGCTGGCCAGCATGACAAATGAAGGAGCATGTAGCTGTAAATGCATGCACTGAGAACCTGTGGGAATGGCGACTCGGCAGACAAGAGCACGTTCTCTGGCTTGAGATCACAATGAACAATGTGAAGTGAATGCAGGTGCTTCAGCGCAATAAGAATCTACAATCACACTGCATTGTTGTCACTACTTGCATCGACAAGCTACTGCAAACCTCTTCACATTAGATAATAATAAAACACAACTGTATGTTCCTTATGCATATGATGTGCAAAAATCACAGAAAATATAGCAATATTAGTTTCTTATAGTGTGTAGTTCACAAAATGTCTATTTACAATGAAACATTGACCAGTGGATTACGAAGATATGATCTACGACAATAATAAAAACCTAGCGACCAACACAACACGAAAAACACAACATACAATCATAGAACAATTGCCAATTTAAACCACCGGCAAGATTAAACAAATAGGTCTTCAACTGGAGCCTAAACGTGGTAGTGACAGTTTGTTCACAGAGTGAAGCAGGAACAGAGTTCCAGGCTTGAGGTCCAGCATGGGACAACGACCATTCACACTGTGCTTTAGTTGTGTGTCTCTTGGCAGCTGATAATGTCGGCTGTTGGTTGAGCGCAGACGTGAACATGAACTGACATCGGCCGAGGCAGTAACATGCTCACACAGATAGCACACGCAGGTAGGATGGAGCACGGCATAACTTGAAAACTAGACGATGTTCAACTGGTAGCCAATGCAGACCTTTCAGGGTGAATGTAATATGGTCATGAGGACGAAGACGTGCAACGAGTCATGCAGCCGCATTCTGCACGCGTTGCAGCGGTAATATGGTACACTTAGATAGGATGGCTAGTACCGTATTACAGTAGTCCAATCTACTGAAAGTATGTGCTGCAACAGGTTTTGCTGTAACGTCTGGTTCTAGGAGCCGTCAGAACTTGGTTAAGGCGCAGAATGTGGTAGAAGCACGTTTGAGCCACTGTGCTGATGTGGCTTCACACAGACAATTCGCCATCCAAAGTCAAATCAAGGTGACAACACTGACAAGTTGAATGTTGTCTTTGGCATCTCGCGGTGAAGATGTGCTGGTCATGGTTGTGATTTTCTGACGATTAGCACGTGATCCAAACAAGATCAATTCTGTTTTCTGTGGATTCATCTGGAGTTGTCTCAATGAGCATGAATGTCAGCTACACACTGCTGAAGGTGAGCCATGGTTAATCCAGCAGTGGCAGGCGCTGTTGAAACAAGTAGTTGAGTGTCGTCTGCATACAGATGATAGCCTAACTGGTAGCCGTGGAACAGATCTGTCTGACAACTGTGAGACTTGTTTTAGTGACAGAGAGTAAGCAGGGTAGTGACTGTAAGAATTTCTGCAATACCAAAATGGTGTAAAATACCTTAATTTGCACTTTAAATGTTGACTGGGCTGCAAGTCAGTGATGATATCCAGCTTGTAAAAACTCCAATAAATCAAACCCCAAGTTTGAGTATGGCATGCTTCATGGAACTTCACGTAACCCATGATGATCACAAAAAAATGAGCTAGTAACCTTCTAATCAACTCACAGTTCAGTATGTCCTCCGATTGGCTAAAAATAAACAATGACATAAACCTGTGAAATCAGGAACTTTGCAACACGCTCAGAGAGACGACCTTTCTGACTCGACAGGATCATCTCCAGCATATCTCCCTGCAGCTTCTCCATCACTACGTACATCTGCAGCCGAAGGAAAAAGCACACGTAAGAATATAATCTTATTTTTACATCAGAACAACCACAAACAAGTATATGCATCTGTATGGGAACGTTCAAACTGACAACTGTGTTCCTACTTTTTGCTACTGTACGTCTAAATATTTGTTTGCATCTCAATGCACTTACAATAGTCACTGAATATCGAATTCTAGGCCTTTTGGACGCTATGTCTCAATATAACCTAACACTAGCACTGTAGGCAAGGGTATCTAAACAAATCCAACGGTTCTAGAGGGGCAGGGGTGTGAAATTCCATCTCTTTCATTAACTATAGCATTGGCTTCTAACACTGCACGATCACGTAATTATACAAATATGTTTGCTAACTGGCGGACAAAGACAGAACGAGATCAGTGGGTCACTTTTCCTGGTTGATGACAGCATGTCAAATTCTCTTCAGTGGCATGAATACGTTAGCTGAATGACACAAAGAACACATGGCTTACAAAAACCTGCACCACAAAGGTTTTCCTCCATAAAAATGGAGGAAATGAGGCAGAACTGGCTAATCCGGTAAAGGAACCTCAAGCAACAAGCTACCACAGACCCCAAAACCCACTACTAACTCATTATGCAGTCAATAAATACCATGGTAAGTATTGTGCTACTGTAGTTCTTACATTTGAACTGTATCAACTTGGAACTGAGAAGCATTCTGTACCTTGTCACGTTCTGTAGTACACTTTTTTATGTACAAACAAGGTATCGCCCTATTGGGAAGTAATACTACTGGCCAGCCGTCGTGTGCTGCCCACTGGTAAGTTACGTTGCATATGCGCCACCACGATATCTGATGAACGGCTTGAGCCACTGCGATGAAACTTACAGGCAGTATTCACTAGCCCCACTGATGACCTGATTAGATTCTGGAGGTCAAAGCTAATGTTACAGACGACGACGACGACAGACGCCAGCGACCATCACTAGACTGGCCCCCTGCCCTATCTGCAGCCGGGCCAGTAGTAAATGACTGATTAATCCAAGATGGCGATGGCGGCGGCCGCCATCTTGAAAATCTGAAAATAGTCATATCTCAGCCGCGGTTTGAGCGATTTCGACGAAATTTGGCAAGATGATGCAGTTTGACACTCTTAACCGTTCCGACCGTTAAAAATTTGAAATTTCAAAAATCCAAGATGGCGGCGGCCGCCATCTTGAAAAATCGCTATATCTCGGCCGCCGTTCAACCGATATTGACGAAATTTGGCAAGATGATGCATTTTAAACCTCTTGACCGTCCTGACCGTTAAAAATTTAAAATTTTACAAATCCAAGATGGCGGCAGCCGCCAGCTTGAAAATCTGAAAATAGTCATATCTCAGCCGCGGTTTGAGCGATTTCGACAAAATTTCGTACGATGGTGCAGTTCAACCCTTTTGAGCGTCCTGACCGTTAAAAATTTCAAATTTCAAAAATCCAAGATGGCGGCGGCCACCATCTTGAAAAATTGAAAAATCTCCATATCTCGGCCGCGGTTCAACCGATTTGACGAAATTTGGCACGGTGACGCAGTTCGGCCCTCGTGACTGTTTGGCCCGTTACAGAGATCTAAAGAAATCCAAGATGCCGGCGGCTGGCATCCTAACAAGTTCAAAATTACGATATCTCGGCAACGGTTTGAACAACCTAGTGACTTTTCAGTATTCACTTAATATTTTAAAGCAATACATGTGCATCACGACATCAGCAGAATAGAGGATACGGTATTCTGTTACTATGCGCACAGTTCAATCATGGACTTGTGAACTCGGCTATGGGGCAGATACCATGTTCCACAGAACGTATTTCTTGTTACACATAAAAATCAGCTGCCACATTTTTTTGTGACAATTTTAGTGTTTTGCCATGATTTTTTCTGTCGCAGTATTCTGGGAGGCGTGACTAGACATGTAGCATTAACTCACCCGCTCCGGAGTCTCATACATACGTTCCAGATTAATCACACCTGGATGACGTAGATTCTGACAACAGCCACACACACAAACACACCTTCATCAGATATCAGCCGCTATCACTACTCCTGCCGTTCCTGTCACCTCATCAACAGCACAGCCCTTGAGTACAAGCTGCTATAACTACTACTCTACTTTTTGTCGTTATTAATATTAATTAAACAGTTATATTAATCTACCAATCAAATTTGTATAGCACCATGCATGTCACCGTGTCTGTCTAATGCTAATGGTTTAGCACAGCAAGAGCATCACTTAGCAGTAAATCACATTTTAGTTACCTGTCAACTAAGCAAACTGGCCTACTTGTATGGTTTATGTCACGACAAGCCGGATTCCAAAGTGCAACCTGTAGGAAATCTGCATTCTAAAAATGCTACATATTTATGCAAATGATGTGCTGTCATTAATCAATAACAAAGAAAGAAGTCCAGCAAGTGAGTCACCAGTAATAGCAGCAGATAACACAATTCTGCATCAACCACTATTTGAGACTAGACTACAAGATTAGGTTCAACATTACAGCATTGACCACTGATATGGATGCTTTTGCACCTCAACGGCCTGCTGTGACCTTGAGCTTTGACCTCCAGAATCTAATCAGATCATCAATGGGGCTATTAAATACTGCCTGTAAGTTTCATTGCAATGGCTCAAGCCGCTCATTAGATATCGTGGTAACAAGATCTGTCCGGACGAATAAATGAAGCGGCAGACAAACAGCCCGAAAACATAACGCCTTGCCTACACTGTCGGGGAAGGCATAATGAATGGAACAAACAGCTAGCCTAGTTCTACCTGGCCATTTGGCCATTAAACTGGTGTGCATGTGTCTGTGTCAACAGTATCAAATCATTCACAGTTATACGTATCATACAGGACAAAAGAAACAAACCTGCAAAATAGCAACTTCGTTCTTGAGCTGCGCTTCCTGCTTAGTAGGAAACCGTAGCTTGTCGATGACTTTAATTGCGACGTCACCGTCGTCACTTCGCCGATTACCTGTACAAACCATACAGACACAATGCCAGGTGTACATCAGCTGTGTTTATCTTAATAACAACAACTACCGATGGGAGAGATAACTCATCTATGGAAGGATGTAAACAGTGTTAGACGTGGCAATTATATATACATTTAATTTTAATTTTGATCCTACCCAATTTTTTCCTAAGTCTAACAGTGCAAATGACAAGTTGAAAATTTTACGGGGAACCAGGAAGACCACGACAAACATGGAGAAGCACAGTTACAAAGGACGTGAGGGAGATGGAACTCAGCTGGGAAGACGTGGCAACAGCAGCATCTGAGGACAGACAGCGATGATGTAGCGTGTGTCCCAGTGCATCATGGGTGCGGGGTGAAACAAGGTCAAGGTCAATAGTTCACAAGGATATGTACCTGGATATTAAATTCCACAATGAGCTGGAAACAGTTACCAATCAAGCGCCACTTTCAAGACTGTACAGCACGGCTGGTTGCAAATATTTATGCTGTGTAAGTAGTGCTATATAAGAATGCGACCTTTACCTTTACCTTTATGCCAGATAAAAAAACTAACTATTGCAGTAGCAGTAACAGAATTCAACGCAAGGTTACAGGAATACTCAGCCTGTGTCGTCTGGTCAGAGCAGCAATCTATATTGCTACCATTACTTGCACAATAAACTGAATGTCAACATGCGTCCTTGGTAGACAACTGCAAAAATTATGAAACACAGCAAAACACTTCAAACCTACCTCCATAGACAATTCCAAACTGTCCAGAGCCAAGCACTTCTTCTGCATTTATTATATACAGGTGACTGAATTCCTGCAATATTCAAACAATTAAATTGGTGGACAATAAAGAATTTGGCCAACAATGTGTTGAAATACGACTGAACAATGACATTAAAATATGAAATGACGATCGATTTACTGCCACTAAAATAAACTACAAAAAACGACTAAAACCCAAAATTAGCCAGGGTGAGTAGCAACACAAAGTAAATCAATAAACACTCAGCACTGTTGACGCCGTCAGGTAAGTGCTAGAAAAGAGCAACTGGCCTATAAAATACTTCCATTAAGAATCACATAGGTTCACTTTTGGAAGACTGGCCTCACATGCAGTAACTTCAGAAAATGAGGCTGGTTATAGAAAAATAAAAGGTAATCCTCCAGTTTAGGTGCATAAATTATTTCCCACCAACTGGTTAGCATTACTGTGTCGGTTAGGGTTAGTGTTACGGTTAGGGTCAGTTTAGTTTGACTTGTTAGCAGTAATAGCATAACAAGTCACACTAAACTGACCCTAACCGTAACGCACCTAAACTGGAGGATAACCAAAATAAAATCCAAACAATACAGCATCGTACTACAATGGCTGTATAACTATGATGTAAAGTATTAAATATATGTCACATGATATAACTCATTTACAGTCATAATGGCTTTGCAATGTGTACAATACTTCAATCTTGTGAGACAGCTCTGTTCAATGTGCCTTTGAATCAACATTAAATTACATAATTATTATTATTATTACTGCTATCAAAAACAAACATAAATAAATAGAACTGTACATATAATGTATTTGAAAACTGACACAGTAAACACCGCTTACCACTTTTTCTTTAACATCAATAGATGCCTCAGGAGCCTGAGAGTCTGTTACAGTAATATATACAACAACGTGTCATAATCTATATATAATAATAAGATTGTGAAGATGGCCATGGGGCATGGATTACGAGGCGCGCGGGTACAAGCAGGCCGGGCAGACAGATGGGTAGGCAGACGGGCAAGCCAACGGCCCAAATTGAGCCAAAATTGCGCGTAGCACGATTTTGGCTCGTGTTTATAAAACGTAATGGTTCAAAAGCTGATCAATGCCACTGAAGACAGTACTTTTAGATGAATCACGCAGGCCATGCCATTACATGTTCATCATCAATCTGCAGTAATTATGTCCCATCAGTTTAATACGGACAACACTGCATGTTTTATCGTGCAGGTTTATGCACCAGCTGATTTCCTGATTGTTTTTTTAAATTAGGTTTTATCTCTGTTTTTATGTCTGTATGTTTGTTCTTCTTTGTACCTTGCATACGATTCATTAATAAATGAATTGTTTCCAAGAGAGCAAGACAGCTGTCAAATATCACAAATATTTCCAACCCCATGTACGAGTGGTAACCAAGATGAGAGTCACCATATGTAAATTCAGCAAGACTTTTGTTGTGCCCAAACTAGGGTCCCTGAACTACCAACCACTCTGGGACTAGTTATTGATGACCGGTCCAGCCACTTTGACACAATACACGTGACAGCACAGACATAGTGACAGACACGTTTTGACAGCATCATCCTTTTTTCATATTAATTTATGTCAAATGGTTGTAGGTCCTCGGGGTGAAGACGGCAAATGGCAAACACACTTTCACCTGTAAACTGACCAGTCAGCACATATAGGAAGCACAAAAAACGGGTAACTGGTCATTGTCAGACAAAAATGGTGATAAATATTTCACAATTAACTGAAGCAATGTGTTTATTGGTGCGAAGGGTGCATTTTAATGGTGGCTTTATTACAAACTCGTGGCTAAGGGTATAGTGGCACTTGCTTTTCAACTGAAGAGTTGTCAATGGACTGGATTTTTGCACCATCCTGTGTGTGTGTGGAAACTGTTTCTATTATAGTCATTATTGCCAAATCATGTGGTTAACAGTACAAAGTGTCACACAAGTAGTAAGTGATGAAATGACCTTTGTCATAGTCAGCACTCGGCTGCGGAGTGACGGGCATCAGTGCCTTGCGTATTGCACTCTCCCAGCAGCGAGCCTGCTCCAAGCCGACGCCGCTCTCTGCCGATGTCACCACCTCAGCCTTGCTGCCGCCCCACGTTGGGTCTTCACCAACGTAGTAGATCATATCTATGCCGACGTGCATCTCAAAGATCGGCGGGTTGCGTAGTAATGCAGCATCTGCTTCTGTATCAGCGGCCGTCGCGGGTGACAATTCCGCGTAGCTCTTCACTTGCATGATGGAACTGAGAACAATCTCCTGCATCAGCAGCATCAATCTTTTATTATCTGCCCCATAGCCATAGCATATAGCATGGGACAGATAATAAAATCGTTTTGCGTCTGTGCGTGCGTGTGTGTGTGTGTGTGTGTGTCCGTCTGTGGACACTCTCACGGTCTCTTTCTTCGTCGATTTTCACCAAATTGGACACAGACGTGTAAACCCCCAAAAGTAAGAACGAGTTCGTTGGGGGTCAATATCGCCCCACTCCTTCCCCCA
>Ga0209780_1001633_pt1 | contig 15072 bp, 12 predicted proteins | sample WorMetexBAHAMAS2_FD_187384 | JGI IMG/M metagenome (GOLD analysis project Ga0209780, IMG submission 187384) | Marine gutless worms symbiont microbial communities from Max Planck institute for Marine Microbiology, Germany - Inanidrilus exumae... | ecosystem: Host-associated > Annelida > Digestive... | reverse complement strand
GAGGTTAATATATCGCTGGCCTTCCTTCACTGGGTAGAGATGGCTCTCCACCCTTGACCTTTTGTCTCTGATATAGCCATATTTGTGCTGAAAGGGGACGTTAAACTCGAACTAACTAACTAACTAGCCACACGTCGGGATTGAGGAGTCAACCGTCTGACCCAGGTTGAACTGGTCCGTGTCCGTTGAGTTTGTAGGAAGTTCAGAGGTATAGTTGTGGAACAGAATGGTGTGTGTCTGTGTGCTGTTGTAGACGGGTGAACTGCCGTACTCTTATCAGCTGGTCAGTGTTGTTAGTCATCTCGGACAGTCGTCTGTCGCCGGTCAGCGTCTCTCTGTTTCACTCTCCAATTTCAGTGTTTTAAAGATGATATGCAATGATTTTTTTGGTTGTTAAAGTAAATTGCTCATAGTATGTCTTTAATATAAGCAAATCTGTTCGAATATTAAGGAACATCAAAAAGTTAGGAAATTTTAGAAAAAGCACCAGAAAGTGTGCACCCGATGATTTGTAAACTGGTAAAATTAACTTCTTATCTAATCTCAATAACGCATAACAACGCAAACAAAACAAGCGTATCCAGGTATGACCTCACACATGCCGAAGAATAGCTATACCAAAACGACCAATAAACTTGTAATTTTTAGCATTTTATGACATAATTTATCAAAATTTGTTATGCAGACTGGTTTATATTGCAGTAAGAAGCTAGAAACTACTTTTAACCAAGTTGGTAAAAAATCGCTGCATATCATCTTTAACATTTCACTTATTTGGCACCACACCATTTGGGCCACTCGTTCTTTATCTTTTATTCCTTTCCTTATTCCTTCCTCGCCCAGCAGGTTGCCAAACAGTGTCCCAACCCCAGTGTATTCCAGTTAGTGCTTTGACCGTTTTCAGACTGCGCAAGGTCACTGTGGTGTCTGTGAGAAGTTATTGAATCAGGCAGCCACTGATTTGTGTCCCTGCGGTGAGAAACAAACGATGTCCCTCCCACATTGTCAACTCTTGTTCTCTGATGAAGTTAAATGGCGGCTTGTCTCAGCTACACTCTGCTGACGATGATGCCATTGCCTGGCTGACCAATTATGGCTTTTGATGCATCGCAAGAAGAAGAAGAAGTGCTTTGACGCTGCTGCCTGAGTCTCAGAAAGGACATCTAACGTGTAACATACCTTCCCCCAGTTATCCCAGAGGTTGTCCGTTGGACAACCATACGCTGCCTGGAGTGAGTCAAACTATAACTGGTCAATATAGATACGGACTTTGCTTATATTGTTTCCCTTTTGCAGCTGCAGCCCTTCTCAAAATTGTGTGAAGTTATTAGTTTACTTGTTGACAGGTGGTACCATGTGACCCGGTTGTTTTATATAGGTCATTACATCGCTGATGTGTGCGACGTCGCGACAAGTCGTTGGTTGACATGCGATGACACAAGTGTCGCGGTGATATCGGAAGACTGGGTCCGAACACTTCGAGCTTCCACTGGATATATCTTTTTCTACCAGGCCAAGTACGTCTGCAGACTACCTTAATTAACGCCTTCATTTGGCATGCTGTTAGTGCTGTTAATTCTTTGAATCTCACATGAAAACGTTTCTCTTGCTACCTTCAATCTCTTCCTTTTCGTGGATTTCTTGAACTTTTAAGTTACGTTCTTTATAGTGCGTTTTTGTTCAATAACATTGAGTTTTATCTGTGAAGTAGATGTTGTCATGTGAATAAGAACAGGTGTTCACAGTAATTTGGCAAAAGCTCACATCGCCATCTTGTCACCCCTCATGGCCGTGAATGGATTTGTCCAATCTTGACCCCCATCTAATACATGGTTCCTTGGACCCACACGAGTCATCATCAATGCACTGCATGCAGGCAATGCAGCCTTAACAAAAATAATATCTTGGCTGTTTGTGAGTGCAAGCACTTAATGTCTTTGATATCAGAGTCTCGTATTGGCTCATACCGTTGTAGCTCAGCTAAATACTGACCAATAAGTCATTTGTCTGTGTGCCTGTGTATCAGGGAACACATAGAAGACTTGAACGGCTTCTTCAGTGACAAGAAACCAAGCACTAAGTTCTCTTGACCATTTCAGTCAACTTCTGGTCAAAGCCAAGTTATGACTGCACATGAGTTGCATCTTAGCAATGTCAGCAGTGTTGTTGTTTATATTGAGGTCTGCACCACGTGTACAAAGTACAATTTGTGTACAATTCATGTACAGTACAGTCCCGTGTTGTACGCTGTTAGTTGTACTTACGACAACCGTTGATCGCCTGTTTCAGAAATGTAACAGTCTTTTATTATTAGACGATGCGGTAGCATCGTAGCCAAGAGTTAAAGCAGATGCTACCAGCACTAACTTAAGGATAGCGATTTGGGCTGAATTTTGGCGACCCCTTGAGAAACAAGGAAAGACAGAATGGATCAAATATTAGTATCAGTGTGCTGTTCTCCACAGAATGAACACATATACATCTAAAAAGTTGCAAGTAGTCATGTCGGGATTAGTTTAAAAAGATGTCGAAATGGCGAAACATTATGTCCTCCTGCTTCTTCGTCACTTTTTTTGTCCGGGCAGTTTCTCAGGAATTACTACGGATGCAAGCATAATTAATACACCGCTAGAACAGTCGTGACCTGTAGATGCAACGTTTTTGAAGTTTTGTTGAAACTGCATCCCAGGGGTAAAATTAGAGGGAATATGGTGAAATAGCACAATCGTGAATCACCTTTTTTAATAGAGCTTTTTATACACCAGAGCACCATGATCTACACTGAGAACTTTTTGTGCACATTAATCTTAGTTTTAGGTTTCAGTTGGCAAGGTTCTGGTATTTCTGACATTTGTTACAGCTGGAAGCCTTACTTATGTGTGTGATACCAATATCACCGCTACTAAACCAACAGCAGTGTGCACTGTGTAGTGATGGTACTTATCATTAGTTTTCAGTATTTGTTAAAACTGAATGCACTGTTGGAGATTTTAACCATATACACATGACAAAATCAAACTGTTAACCCTGTAGAAGACGACATTTCTTTAACCACTAAAAATTTTTTACGATTTTCCATTCATCATCCAATTCAAACGTAGCCTAAACAGTACATACATTCTGGGCTCTATTTGATTTGTCTCCTTTATGACTGGCCATTTTTGCAAGAAAATTTGTTATTTTTCAACTACATTCTTGGCTCAGTTTTTAGCAACTATGTCATCTTTTACGGGGATTTGTCTATTTGCTAATAACATACATTGTCTCAAAAAACAATACACTTTAGTAAATGTAGACTAATTTTCAAAATTCTTTCACTGGCAGATTCCTGAGGAAATTGTTTATGTAACTGTTACAGAGTGATCCACTTCACCTTAACTTTGTTGCTACACTACCTTGCGAAATTCAAAAATCTAAAACAAGATGTCGCCCTAACGGATGTAAAACTACTGGCCCGCCGTGCAGTGTTACTATGGAGCTATAATTATACTGTAGGCGGCATGACATCATCACCTGGCCTGCGCGGGTGAAGCTGCCCTCAGGCCCGCCATGGAGTGTTACAGACGACGACGACAGATGCCAGAGAGCATAACAATACTGCCCTCCCCTACACTGTGTAGGCGGGCCAGTAATAACGGCTGAACTTTTACTCATACCATCAAAATTAATCAGTTTTACTAGAAATTAACAAAATTTAACAACATTTACATGATAAATGCTATAAAAAATATCACTGTGATGATTTACTTCATTTTTGTATATTATATGAAGCATAGAATGCAGATAATGCATGTACGTTTGGAAGATGATTTGATGACAAACTCCGTGAAGTTCATGTAATAAACGACTTCAGCACTGTCAGAAGGTGACAGTAGTGTTTGTAACTAACACCTACTACATTCCACCTACCTGAATAATAGTCTGATAGTTAATGCAAGTGCTGAAAACGTCCATCTCTGTTACAAACACAAACTCGCAGACGTTTATGCCATTCACTGGTGCAAGCTTCATCAATGACTGTCTGTTAAAGCCCATGTTACATGTCAATCATCCACTACTTCAGTTCGTTGACCTCACAAATCGTCTTCTTAGCACTGCTGCATTGTTTTTCGGATTTTACGGTTATAGGATTATATTTAAACTATTAAAAGCTGCCTTATATCTTGCCAGATGAATTCTGAGGTCTCATATGCTATGCAACAGGCCATTGAAATCGGCAGCAATTGTGATTTTCAACTTTCACAAGGTACTGTAGAAACATACTTAAGGTAAGATAGACAATCGTGATGGTGTATGTGTACAAAATTCTGACAGTGAAAGAATTTTGAGAATCGATCTACATCTGCCGAAGTTATGATCGAAAGTCAAGAGTATTATTTTTTAGACACAGTGTATAATGAATTTATTATGCATCATGTTTCAGGCGTATGAAAGACTTGTCAGTGTTGGCGCCGCGATGCGGCGGTGGACTTGCGATTTACATGTCGTGGGTTCAATTCCGGCCGGTCCCCTTTCTTGTAACATAGGTCAACTCGGCCGTGCATCCCTCCGGGGTCGCTAAATCGAGTACCTGCTTCAGCTGGGGGTAAAGGCGGGATTCACACCTTTGCCAGGTGGCAGGTAACACTCTGATCCCATATGGCATGTGAGTTTCCCGTAGTGCTGAAAGTTAAGTTGATACTAACTTCTATACACTGTTTACTTTACTTACTTACTTGCAGAAACCAATTCACATGGTCTCGTGCAGCTGTTATTTTCTTATAATTATTAGCAATAAGCAGTGAAATGAACAGAAAAACAGTACAAACTCTGCAATCGTAAACAGTCTGCAAGTCACCAACGTCGTCGTCATCACTTAGTTAACCGTTCGGCTGATAAATGATCCAGTTGTTTGCAGCTCGTCAGGATGACCACTTTTTCAGGGAACTTTGACAAATCGGGGTAATTAAATCAGATCTGTGAAATGTCCGGTGAAAGTTAGGCCTATCAGATCGGCAAAAAGGAGAAAAAGTAACCAAGACTGTTTGTTGCTCTGGTCCGTTCACAGTGAGAGCTAGATTTCCAGGTTTGGGAGCGCTGAAACCCAATAGAGACAGATGGCACTGGGGTATGCCAATGGGCACCAGAAAGCTGTAGAATTTCTATCTCGAAAAATGCATGTTTTGGGGGAGATTTTATGCAGCTCAAAATGGCTGTGTAGCATGCAGGGATATCTAAAGCTGATTTTATGAATTGGCACAATATCTCTGTGGGTTTAGCTTCATTTGGGGCGCTAAAGTTTTACGTGGGTGGGCTTCGCTTTCCCCAAACCAAACCATAGCTGTCACAGTAACAGTCTGTCAGTATCTGCTGAAGTAACAACGAAGCAACGTGTCAACAGCTAGCAAGTTCAAGGCCTATCTTACAGCACGGCAGATTTTGCCAACTGGCGGCATCAAGTAACGTTGCATCACAACAGAAACTCGAAGAAAGCGACGCTCCTAATATCGTACACAAGCAACGTCCTATAAATAGTATAATAAGTGTTATAACGTCAACAAGCGACAAGCGTCGTAAAAGAGAACGATCAACAAAACAGTGGACACACAACACAGGAAACTTTTCACACAAATATTGTACCGCGGTAGCCTATTTGGTGGACTTCATGTGCCTGAACGCAGTGCGTCCGCGCAAATACTGTAGCGGTGCCGATGATAATGCGGAAGGGAGGACAAGGAAGTGGTATCATCTGGGACACGGTAGCATGTTCGTCCAAAATTTTTGACAGCTGACATCGGCAGAACATGGTAAGTAACTTACTGGATAGCGCAATGTACAAGAGTACAACTGAGTCGCACAGCCGGGCAAACGGAGGTTCGCTGAATAGAACTGCCTGCCTGGTCAGTATAGGCCTACCTGGCGTCTATAGTATGTCAGCTGTTAACACATCAGTGCAGACTACAGGTTCGTTCACACTAGATGCTTACGTTGCAGTGTGTCGCGGTGTCGCAACGCATCCGGTGTGGACGAACCTTAAGGCAAGTCGGTGACAGCTGTAGTCACAGAGGCGGTATCAGCAGCGTACGGCAACTGAACAATTAAATTAAAAAAAAACAATTTGTCCCAATGAGCGACACTTGACACGACCCTCGTAAGTCGGCGTGTGATCATAAACTTTGACTAGGAGACTTCGTAATCGAATACAGTTTTACTCGTAGCCTATATAATAAATAGACTATTATCCGAAGCCCAAATGTATGTTCTGTTTGCGATTGCTTTTTACGCTGGCCGCGTCTAGTCTTTTTCTAACCTTAGGCCTAATACGGCGCACAGTGCATACTCAACGGGACTCACCAGAGGGCAGCACGCGAACGCGGCCAGCGTACATTTCCGTCCGAGTAGGCCTATTACGAGGACGGACATCGTTCTTCCGTCGTGCCGCCGTTCCGTTGTTCCGTCTCAGCTCACGTGTTGAGTTGAAAATTTCATGACCTCGTAAACTTAACCCCTTTAACTTCAAGTTGTATCACTTCGAGCCGTGTCACGTGACTTCACAAGCGACACGACACAGGCAGACTCTTCAACTGTGCTAAGTGTCGTCGTTCCCAAGTTCCAGGCTGTGATGGACAGACGGACTGACGGAAATCAATGCGCAATGCACCCGATAGGAGGGCCGCACACTACTCGTTATCACACCTAAGTAGTTACCGAGTTGAGTGATAACAGTAAGAGATAACGTGAACAACAGACAGGATGCACAGAGATACAGAAGCAGCGGAGTCAACAAGATGGTAAGCGACGGATGGTAATTACTCCTCCTCGCTGGATTCCTCTTCCTCGCTGGACTCTTCGCTCTCCGACTCCGTCACTTCTTCCACGTCTTTTCTGACGATCACCACTTCCTCATCTGCACGCACCAATATCCAGACAATCTGCAGAGGCCTAGTAGCTCGGATAAAGTTCTCGCCAAAAGTGGCGTATGTAGCGGACCGTTGTGCCTGGGCCCCACTATGTGAAAACATGACGTCATCCACAAAACCGGAAGTACATAACGTATTGCACTGTCATCGGGGCAGGAGAATGGGTTTCGAGCCAGTGCGCTTGCGCCGTAGCACGTGAAATATATACAGAGCAAATTTTTGTCACAAATATTTGAAAGAAAAGGGATTAAAATGGAGTTTTTTAAATTTTGGTTTGATGACCCCCAAAAGGCAGATCCTTGTGTGGAACCGTGTCGGTTAAGATTTTGCGTCAAAATCAGAGCGGGTGTCTTGGCTGTAGACGATCGGAAGGCCTGGCAAACGAAAAAATGACCAAGTAACAGATCAATGAGCGCGCGAAGTCGTGCATGCGTGGAAACGAAACCCCTTATCCGATCTCACGATAGTGTGGGTGTTCGATATGATAATCACCTAAGCAACGCACGTGACAATCGGTTCAGGAGTTTTGGGGTGGCGGAGGGTTCAGATTTTGCCCTACTCGATTACTTTGATCGTCGTCTTTGCTATACGATACGATGCGGTAGATTAACGTGCGCTCAAAAGCTGACGAGATCGCCAGCCTAATCTAGCGCACGGCACAGAAACAACAAAAAATAAGAAAAAAAACAAACCGAGTAGCTCAGAAGAAACGGTCCGTGGAGGCAGTCTACAACTACCGTGCGAGTGTGCGATCACTTATTCCACTTATTCTATATTAAATGCCATTTACTGTTTAAATTAGGCGCTTAGCTCCAGGACGGTCTAACCGCAAGTAAAAGTGCGGACAATCGGGCCGCTCGGGGTTAGAAAGTCTCAATGAATTAACGATCGAAGACGAATGAGTGTTAGGCTTACTTGTGACAAGCAGAGAAGCGGTGCATGACAGAAGTCCGCCGCTACTCGCCGCAGTGATCTTATACTCGCCGCTGTCGGATTCTTGCGCGTTGCTGATAGACAGAGAGTATTTGTCGCCGTCGATCTTCATTGATATCTTGTCGCTGCCCGAAAGTTGAACGCCATCTTTGAACCTAAATTAAATAGATCTGTCCAGTCTTTATCCTCCCTTTCATCCTCTGTGGTGCATAAAAAATAAACTTGGTCCCGTACTCGACAACGTATGAGGAACCTGGATGCATTCGACCAATTCGCATCTACCTGGTGGGTCCACATCTCCAACGCAGAGGTCCGCCGACGTACAGACCAGCACCACTCACCAGCATTATCCGCACCAGCCGTCTCAAGTTCTTTGATCATATTGCACGTGCCCATCCGTCCGTGGACCATAGTCGAGCCGTCAGGGCGGGGCTAGTTTGGCCCCTCTGCACCCTATCTGGCCGACCACGTCATACTTGGCTTCGAACGGTTGATTCTGATCTGGCACCACTCAATATTGGTCTGGCAACCGCACAGAACCGACAAGCAGGGAACATTCTCACCAATGAACCACAGAAGTGAAACAACAAGGGAGAAGACAGGCCACTATGCCACTTATTTAGGTTACACAAATGATTATAAATCAGAAATTGCAACAACACAACAGCCTACCACTGAGATTACGTTTGAAAGTGTTACTGACAACGTCATCGGTCAGCAGAAATGCTGAACCTAAGAGATGGGTTTACTAAGAAGTAAGCTATGCGTTAATCTCGATCAACAAAATTACATATTCATCGCGCTTAGGCTGTGTTTACAAGATCAAAAATTTTAAAAAAAATGTTTGTCTGCATATTTTTTAAATCATGAAAATGAGAGGCGAGAGATAATAATAACAGTAAATTTATATAGCGCGTTTTTATAAGAAATCTCAAACGCGCTGAGGTGTGCTAGTATGAGGAAAAGAAGAATGTTTTAAGATGACGTTTGAAAGATTGAAGGGAAAGATTAACGTTAACTAAGATTAACTAAGTACATGCAGTTCATCATCCGCAACCTGTAGGTCAGGCATTAATGGTAGATACTGTGTTCCCATAACGTTATCCGTATCACATGGTTGAAAAGTTTGATATATGGGGTTGGCTGCAACTGGATCAATCCAAACGAGATGTTTTAAGTGATCACGTGACAACTGAAACAAACTGACCACGTGATTTGAGGCGCGCCACCGTCCGAATGAATGTCGCACTCGAAAGTGGCAGTGTCGCCGATCTTCGACACACAGCTCTCCAGGTACTTGGTGAAACCCAGTCCGCCGACCGCCGACTCTGTGTCATTAGTCATTAAGTAAGTAAGAAATAAGTAAGGAAATTTATACACAGCGCACAAAAACAACAGTCAGTAGGTGGAAGTGCTTCGAACAAAAGCTTACAGGTGGTTTCCTATCTGACCTCCATTGTGTCCAACATCATATCTCTTACCATTTTCGAGATATTTGATGTTAAACCTAATTTTCCATAAGAGCAATGGTAAAAATTAATTCCATTTCCGGTTTGATGGACATAAGTAGTCCAGATTTCCCCCCAAAACAATAGGTGATCACATTTCGTGGGACACAACCATGATGGCAAGTTTTTTGGTGAAGATCGGTGGAAGAATGTGACCTGTTAAAGCGTTCAAATTGTTTTGTGTGACATTCACTCACTCACAGACGAACTGATCTTAATGTTATAATCTGTCCAAAGCTGCTAATGCATTGGGCAGATAATAAGATCATTTCGTGACATCGACTGCTATAGACATTTTTCATACGAATTCTGTTTATCGTGTGCATGTTTTGTCTGTAGCTCACGCCAAAATGGCTACATGGATCCCGACGCCACTTGGCACAGAGGTTGCATGATCTCAGCCCATGTTACAATGTGTCTTGTGTCCACACAAGCTCTCACGCCAAACGGCAGTTCGATCCGTTCAGCTCTGTTTGCACAGCGTACCCGCGCCTCAGACTGAGACAGACAGACTGACTGACAGACGGACCACACTATGGGGTCATCAGTAGGCCGCATCCACCAGGAAAAAGGCCGCATCGTGCATTTCGTGCATTTGATGAGGCCTAATAAAATGAATGGTTAAGTGCACAATTTTGGCAGCTATAATCCATCAGTTTAATTCCCAATTCCTACACTCAGCAGCTGTCTGCTGCGAAATTGCACAGCACCTGCAGATAAATGCTCACTGACAAATATAAGACTTGCAGTATTTTCTGCAAAACACGTTTTAATACAAAAGCATATCAAAACTGTCCAAAGTACAAGTACAACAACACGTGCAAAATCACCAGCAATGCAACTTCTTTCAATCCAAAAATACACTGCTAGCCAAAAAATAGTCATTTTGATTTTTTTGTATCTATTTGTTGTTGACCAATTTTTAGCGAACGTGAACTCACGTTCACGTTCGCTATATGCTATCGCCGTTCTGTCTGTCGTCTCTGTCTGTAACGTTCGTGCGCCCTACGTAGCCGGTTGAAATTTTCGGCAATTTTTCTTCGCCGTTTAGTACATGTACCTTGGCCATCCGTTGACATCAACGGAAAATTTTACGGAGATCGTCCTAGGGAAACCCCTCCGTCAGGGGGTTTCAACGCAAGAGGAGTGGCCAAAAATAGCGATTTTGACATTTGGAATGCTGTATCTCCGAAACAGTGCAAGATAGGAGGTAAGTTAGTATTAATCACTAATAGGAAGTCGTCCTTATTCTTACCTCTAGCAAACTGTTTAGACTGTTTTAATTTTTCATTCACATTGAATAATTTTCTAGTTTGCATGCAAGAAAACAAGTGAACACAGTACATTATTACTATTATTATTGTGTTAATTAAACCTATCAGTACTGCAAGAGAACATGGCAAACCTTTCGTAGAAGCCTTTTCAATGACTTTGGTCGTCTTTATAACTACTTGTTCGTCACTGTCGTCGCCTAACAACACATCACTTCTTACATCGTAATAACAGTTTTTGTTGTAGTTATTATTATTATTATTATTATACGTTGTGTTCCGGCATACAGTGCGTCGAAGCTAGACATCGCAATCGTTTTTTTTGTTCTCAAGACAATTACAGTTTGATGTTCTTCATAAAAACCGTGGAAACAGAACTACCACCTTCAAATAATAGGACGCCAAAACGTTCTCATAATTTGTCACGTTTTGCTGTATCAGGACGCACCTTTTTAGAGTTTATAGTAGCCATAACACTGGGCGTAATTGAAAGTGCTTATTGAGAACGAGAACCAATTCCACGTGTTTGGTTGGCCTGAAGTTTTCTACGGTTGACTTGAGGCCCAGTACAGGTGCACTACGTCAATACAGTCGGACTACACTTGAAGCTGACACACGCACCTGTCACAACCGATGTTGACGATTTGTCGCTGGTGACTTTGGTCGTCTTGACAACCGTCATTCCATCGGCAGAAGACCGATCTGCATACACGTCGATGAAAGTAACGTTATTTAATAATTATAATACTGATAAGAAACGTTTATAAACAACGCATCTGCTTAGAGGAAATCGACTACCCTAGTAGCAAACGATAACAAATTGCTGCTAACATAAACAAGCTAGCAATCGTAGACAACAACTTCGCGCCAGGTGCGCCACCTGGCGAACTAAACGAAACATAACGTTGTCTTTGATTCTACCAACTGGCTCCACTTGCTCGACCACCGACATCATCCGCTCTAAAAAATAACCGATCGCTCCTTTCGTAAAGCTTCATCTTGTCTCTGGAATCAATTCCCTTTGTCTCTTCGTCAACCTCATTCTGGTACCGGTTCCTCTATTTCCGGCTCATCTATTCCTTCACCAATCACTTCACCACTCTGCTCATCCATAACTCCCTCTCTTTCACTCGTGGCTTAAAACCTACCTGTTTCACAAATCCTATACCACCCGTAGTTTCATGTCTTCCTCCCGGACTGCCTCCACGGACTTTTACCCGGACCGTTTCTTCTGAGCTAATCGGTTTTTGTTTTTAGTTTTCCGTATTTTTTCGTTTCTGTGCCGTGCGCTAGACTAAGCTGGCCGTCTCGTCAGCTTTTAAGCGCACGTAAATATACCGTATCGTACCGTATCGTATCGTTTCGTATATTGGTGGACGTACCTTCTGATTGTGACGTGATGACGACCGTCTGAGCCTGACCGGGTTCTACACAGACACCGGCCGCGTTATAATATATGCACGGTAGCACACAGTAGTACGATATTAATATAAATACTAAACAACGAACGAAAAAAAAAACAGATAAACAGTCAGCCACATACCACCATGAAAAAGAGATAATCCGACAGTGCATGCGGTGAGACCTATTGCTAGACATGACGCACGTAGCGTGGTCTGTGTGTCTGTCTGTCTGTGTGTTGGTCACATGGGTGTGCTGTGCAAAAACGGCTGAACCGATCGAGATGCCGTTTGGGGTCAAAATCGGATGAATGTATACGCAGCCGTGAGAGAATGACAAGACGACGATGCAGCCTTTTGCTAAATTACTTTTGACACTTGTTGTTATTATCAATCAATACTAATGGGTGACGTAAAAAACCGAGCCAGAATTAAGGTGCTGCCTGTAACGTCGACGTCGTAATTAGTCTCGTGAATAGGGCGATCGGCAGCGTTTGTCTATCGATTAGTCGGTTAGTTTTTTTCACACGATATCTTAAAGACCGACGCAGCTAGGATAACCAAACTTGACACAGATATGGTCCACCATGAGTCCATTTTAGGGGTCAAAGGTCAAGGTAACAAAGCACAGAAACACGTCGGTCTTCAGACAGACTGCAATATTGACGTTTGCTGCTGAGTTTTCCCTGCGTCACGTTCACGATACTGCTGACCGCCGGTTTTTCTGGGCGTGGAGTTTTCGCAGTCAGCCAGTGCCGGCGTGGATCGTGGCGCTCTGGCCTCGTCTAGTTTTGTAATAAGTTTTCACCTGCGATCATTATATTCCGATCACATGACATTCACGGACCACACACCGTAAACGTCGCTATACATGACAAAATATTCGGCAACTTCTTGACTAACGGTGGCTAATGGCTCGGTTTTTGGTGCCACCGCGTATGGCATTATTAACCCATTTTTACACAGAGTTCCAAAACGGGGACAGTGACTAAGGGCTTCGATGCCAGGCTGACTAACCGGCCATTTTTGGTTATTGCCTTTCGGGCACTGTGGCACTCAACCCTGAGCGCCAGAGTGCCCGAAAGTCAAAAACTAAAGATGGTCGGTTAGCCTGCCTGGCGTCGAATTCCTGAATTAGTGTAGCTATTTTGGGAACACTGAGCTAAAGTGGGTTAATCGAAAAACGTCATACCGACGACGAGTAGGCTAGCGGAACAGGATAGCCGCGAGTTATCGTTGGCAGCGGTGATCTTGTACTCGCCAGCATCAGGCATGGTCGTCTTGTTGATAGTCAGCGAGTGTTTGTCTCCGTCGGACAATATGGATAACCGGTCGTCATCAGCGGACAACTCTGTACCGTCCTTGTACCTGATATACACATACACACAGTATACCGTACTCATTCTTTCCCTCTGTCGATAATTATGTTCATTATCATTATAACATTCGCTTTTCAATGGTCGTAGTCTTGCTGTAATCAGACTCGGCTATGAACTCAACCGTGCCTATAATTATCAAGGCATTTAAAACTTTTGCCTTCTGCTGTGGCACTAACTTAAACAGTCAGTGGCGTCCCAAAGTTAACCTACACAGACAGTGACCAAATCCGAGGTAACACGATACACTCGTGTACGAACCGACGTACCGTCAAAATAAAAGACTATCTTGCAAGATCACTTTTTCTAACGAACTGTTACAAAAGTTAATCAAAATCTCTGTTGCCGTATGCGTCATTTTAACCCCATAATGTACCAAAATGCATTTTTTCGGCGGGGCTCCTCCCGCACTCGCTGAGGAACTTAGAACACCCCCGACATTAATTGAATTTATTCACGGCTAGGAAGAAAGGAGAGGGGATAGAAAAGAGGATATAAGAAGAGGGAACGAAAAGCAACGAAAGCGAGGAGCAACGGGAGTAAAAGGTTGAGATTCTGGGCATGTCACTGAGCTTTTGAGCCTCGAGATCTTTAGCGATGTCGTCAGTCTCAACGTCGTAATTTTCGGCTGTACGGCCTCTGCCTTAATTAACCTTGCTGCTGCTGATGCTGCAACAACTACTACTACTATGACTAATATATTTTAAAAACAAAACTGGCTTTAGTTTATCTTCGTTGTAAAAGCGAAACTGAAACCGCTTTTGTTTAAAAAATAATTTTGCTGTCTTAGGTTGGATTTGTTGTACGATTGGTTAAACTATCAACGAAGAAAATTTTATGGTCTTTAACGTTGTACAAAATTTGGATAGAATTGATGCAGTAGTTTCGATAATATGCAACTTTCAGTGTTTTGCGCTTTTGTCTTGAAAAGCCTATTCATGCCCCAAAATGAGGACTTTGGAGCTTTGACCCCTAAATGAGGAACAGTGTCAACGTTACCCCAGAAGGCACCTCTGTTATATCATTAGGCCTATATGACGTACAGGTCGTCAAAATCGGTCCACCAGTTCGGGCTGGGCGTGAGCCGAAGCAGAAAGTAAAAAGAAACGTTGACTAAGAAGCCAACACATGACACCTCACGTGTTCGCTCAGACCACCCACGTTGTCACAGCGGCACATGGTCATACCCACGACGTATAGTTTTACATATTTCACGTTTCATCGAAATCTGTTCAGTGTCTACTGGTTTACAGCAAATGTTATGGTGGCTAAAATTTGCGCTTTCCCACTAATTTGGCTATTGGCTTTTACAACAGCTTGATCGTGCAAGCAGTGATTACTTGCTTTGTTGTTGTTTAACCAGTTTTGTTCTCCGGAATTACACCGGGTTTGGAATGATCCGCCAAAAGACAACATTTAAGGGTAATCGATCGAGGTTTTATACGGGCCGTCTGCCCTTCCCGTCGTCTAAGCAACACTGATACGACATTAAACGGAACATTAATAATAATAATAATAATAATAATAATAAAAAGCGTTGACTAAGAAGCCAACACACTTACGCTTACTGTTGCTCGGCGTATAGTTCTGCGTCGATCCTGTTTTTCGGCTCCAACACCATTTCTTCTGAGGAAGGGCCTCAACAAGGTGATCCACTTGGCCCTCTCCTCTTTTGCAACACCATT
>Ga0209780_1001632_pt1 | contig 15073 bp, 11 predicted proteins | sample WorMetexBAHAMAS2_FD_187384 | JGI IMG/M metagenome (GOLD analysis project Ga0209780, IMG submission 187384) | Marine gutless worms symbiont microbial communities from Max Planck institute for Marine Microbiology, Germany - Inanidrilus exumae... | ecosystem: Host-associated > Annelida > Digestive... | reverse complement strand
GCAACCGGAACAATAGCCATTCGGCTATTCATCCGGTTGATATAGTTTCTTTCTTTCTGTTATGCCCACAAAAGACCTAGCCCCTTTTTCTTATATATCCCCACAAAAAACCCTCTTTTCAACGATAAAGTATGAACTTACTACCGAATTCTTGTCAGCAAATGGGTAAAAAGTCAGAAAACGGAAAAAACGTTAAAAGTTCAAATTTACCTCTAATTACGGAGTTAAGCCTTAGAAATCATATCATATTTAACACAACATAAAACGTTTCATGTCACATAGTTGTACAGATAGGCATACTGATAATGTCACAACAAGTGCGCGTAGTGTCCACCCTTGTTCGCACACAAGCACGAAGATGCAGACGCCATTCATCAACTGCTCTGTCAATGATGCTTTGGTCCATGCCATGCCAAACACGAAGCAAACGCTGCTTCAGTTCGTCGATACTGTGCACCCATGATTGGTAGACTTGCTCCTGGATGATGCCCCATATCTTGTAGTCCACTGGATTGAGGTCGGGACTGCTTGGTGGCCACATATCCTGATCTAAGGCTTACCTCCATAATTAGAGGTAGATTTGATCTTTTAACTTTCCCAAGGTAGTGTAGCGAGACGTTTAAGGTGTGGTGGGATCTTTAATTATCACTGTGCTGCAAATTTACAGCTGAGTATGTCAGTGAAAAAATTTTGAAAATCGGTTAAGAAATGACAGAGTTACGGCCATGAGTTTGGTGTCTTCCTTTTTTGGGGACACGGTGTAGAACAATAAAAATACACGTATCACCATTCAAAGTCGGCTACAAAAGAAAAAAAAACCGGCCATAAATCATTTCTTACAGCATTTTTACACATAAGAATATTCACTGCATTAGATTTAGAACACAGTCAAAGTACCGCAGCAGAAATTTGTGTCGTATGACAGCAGTGATGGGTGTTGTTCAGGTGATGCCAGCACAGCAGTAGGAAATGATTGACGTATGGCGGTATAGCTGCATTTTAGACAAAAATACTATTCGGCAGCCGGCCAAGCCACGTGACTCAATTTGACCAATGAGATTACGCCGCCGCACTGGCCGGCCGGCTGCATTTTAGTTTTCGCCCTGCGCGAAACGGTTGTTATTTTCAGTGCCGCCACACTGACATTGAATTACCTGATATTAAACTGTCGACAATCTTCAGCGTTTGATTGGCCACAATGAAGGCAGCCTGGCGACTGTCCAAATTTCAGTGCCGGCACACCTGACATTTGTAGAGCTGTCAGTGTGTCAATCTGCATAGTTGGTACGCGAACAATAGCCGCCAACCGCAAGGGCACTTGGCATACAAAGACGCTATATAAGTGGAGTCTGTAGAGACAAGAGCGTACAGTGCGATGGAGTTCTCATCACGAGACGGCATATGTAAGGTTTGTGCAAAAGTTGTAACGGCACGTCAACATGCCCTTGAGTGCGATGCAAACGGTGGGTGCACCATCTTTGCGATACCGGGACTTCAAATACCGGCACCGACCCATCACTAGTTAGTAGGATCAGTAGCATTAGGGTAGACCCACAATCTGAAATCTGAAAACATTCAGATGGCTAAACAGAAATTTCGGCTGATATCCGGATTATCCGAATTAACGCGCGAAACCAAAACTATGGCTGAAATGCGGCTGGCCGCTGGTAGCAAACATTTTTGGCTGAAATACGACTGAGCCACATTTTTAAGTACAAAAAGTAATAAAAACATGCTACTTAATCTATGACTACAAAGACTTTTTTATGAAGCTGAGCAGTGTAATACCATTACTGTGTAATGCATAAAGTCAATGTTAATATACCAAACAAAGTACTGTAGTCAATCAACGCAGTTCAAGTTGTTCAGAAGCATTTCAGCAAGGTCACACTCACTTTTGTGAGTTTTGTTAGCGTTGACTACGATTTTTATTCGGATATCCATTTTTTTGGCGGACTTACGGCGGCAAAAAAATCCGGCGGCGAATTCAGCTAGCCGAATTTTTTTTGGCTGATATTCGGCGGACAAAAACTCGGCGGCTAATTCGGATATTTGGCGGCGGCTTGGGGGTCTACATTAGGGTTAGGGTTACGGTCAGTTTTTAGAGTCAGGGTTCAGTTACTGTTTGACTGAAAGTGCACCAAATAATCTACATTTGTCCCCCAGAGTAATTTAAATACAGGCGTATGTGCAATTGTGAATCCTACCAGTAGAAAAGAATTTTTAGAGATGTTAAACATGACCAAATCCTTGAGACTGACACCAAACCAAAATTCTGTATGTAATGAATATTGTAAATGTTCCATTAAATGTGATCTTTGTTCATTCATGTTGTAGTCATTCTCTGGGACATGTATTTAAAGTATCCCCAGCAGTGTAAGGTTTAAGGTATATATTGTGTGTGGTTCATTTACTGTTAATAGCCACACCACTAGCACTTCCAACATTACAACCTTGTAAGACTTTACAAGTACAAACATTACATTATTTACGGTTATGATCATTATTACTGTCACTATATTTACTGTTACTATAAGTTGATTAATTCCGTGTGCTTCAGGAGGATTTGGTACGTCAGGTGTTGGAAGAGATCCGAGCTCTTTATGAACAGAATCAGCGTGATGTGTAAGTATCGGTGACGTTTTACTTCAGAACAAAATTCTACTTTAGCTATTCATTTCTGGACAGATTTCAGTTTCACTTCTCACTTATATGAATAATATAATGATTTACATAACACTTTAATTTCAGTTTTTAAGTAATTTTGCTTATAATTTCAGTTCTCAGCTACACAATAATGTTACTTCAATTTCACCTACAGTTTCAGTTCTTTAAAAAAAACAAGTTCTTAACTGCATAGCAATATTACTTAAGCTTTATTTTTAGTTCACAGACATTTCTACTTAATTTTACTCCATCTTGAACAACATTCCATATGTTTAACAAGTCTGTTGCCACATGCAGTTTGATACATGCAACTTCGTACTATTAACTAATCAAAGCTCAGCTGTCACAGAGATTCCACATGACAGTCTATACCGGTTTTTTACTAGAGTTTGAATGGTCCATGAAAAAAATGGATTGATGCATGAAAAGGATAAAACAGAAAGTGTTTGTGTCTTCTTTTCTTTCTTTCTTCTTTGTGGGGAGATATTGCCATCTGCGCTGAGGCCTCAAGTGGGCCCAATGTGCAATCCCACTGACACATTTTGTGTATTTGATTGCAGAAATAGTGCACAAGGCAATGAGCATGAAGTATATCCCACAATTCAGATGCGGCATGCTGCTCTGGAGCGCAACAAGCGCTGTCTTCTTACATACTTGTATGTATGATATTCTCAGAATAACATCCTTACGAGTCCATGAGTTTTGTGGTTTTGAACAACATTCAAATACAGCTGAAACTTCACATCTGTTACTGGATACAGCCAGGCTTGTAAATAACAAAACATTTTAAACAGCCAAGAAGTCAGTAAAACATTTATAAAGTATCATCATCGTGTGGTGGGTGGAAGTTTGATAAATCATGTAGTGGTTAACGAGTCTTTACTAGTTGCTGCCATAATTAGAGTTACTCAGCTGCTTATTTAATGTGTTCACATTTTATGCTAGATACAACAGGCTGCAGGTTGTACGTCAGATGCGATGGGATTTTGGCAGCATTTTACCACCAGATGTAAAATATAATCTTTCTGAACAGGAGGTATGCTACAGTTTACTGGCAACATATTTCAGCAGGATGCTAATAATTTAGAGTATTTCTTTTGCTTTATAGAATAGATTTATATGGTAACAAATTGTCATGGAAAACGAGTGCCATATGGCAACTTTATAATAATGTCAATGGCTCGATCTGTGATACGATTTCCCAAGTTATATGACAGTTGTTTATTGTCACCAGTCTTTGTATGTTTTCAAGTTAACTTCTTTCTCTGTGTGGTGGTACGAGTTTTTGCTAGATGGTATGAAGAGAAGGAAAAAATACCCAATGATAGAAATTACATTTATATTTATAGCTATACATATGTTAATAAACAATGTCCTTTAGCAAGCATGCAAGGTAAACTGCAATGTCTAGAATGTAAAGTCAAAACACATTCAGTAAGTATGGCATCAGGAGGAGCATCTGTTGATTCCAGCTTCATCTGTTGTCTGGCCTTCTCATCCGTGGTTACTGTGATTTGGACCATGCTCCTGCAGAATAAAACCTTTAGAGATAATTTGGATGCTTTTACTATCACCCATCCTGCAGTATCAAAGCACTGATGTCAGCGTGGAAAACCACCAACTGTACCTCATCATTTTTTATCCATCATCTGACTCCCTGATGGAAGGGACATTGCACTGTTCACGCCAGTTCTGACGCCGGCATAAAGTTCCATTCAACCTGTTGTAAATAAAATTTGCAAGCGGCTCAGCAGCCACAGTTTTTTTTACTGTTTTGAGTGCCACAATATTTTTGCCGTAATATTCTGGATTGTCTGCTTAATATGCAGGTGCAGTGGTTCACTGACTATAACAAATGTCTAGCCACTTACATGCGGTCTATCGGTGGATATGGTGGCCTTGATCTAACACAGGACCTAAGACCACCAAAAACCCTCTACATTGAGGTAATTAATGCAAGCAGTGCTTGGTGAGCATCAGCGTATGTAAGCTAATGGTACAGTGTATTGCAGTGTTGAAGTTTCATAGGCTTCGGTGTTACACCAATTATATGCCTGGTTAGCTCGCACGGCATCGCGATGCCAAAGGGCTTATATTTACAGCTGTGTTTTTTCTTTCTTTCTTCTCTTTTTTCAACACCTAATTTCTGAAATCACTGAATGGATCTCAACCAAACTTGAGCACATATTCACTCATGACTGCTGTTTGAAAAATTTGGTCCAAACTCTTCCAGGTATTTACCCCCAACAGACGGGGCAAAAACGTTGTTTGGAACTGACTTTGAACTTCGACCGAACATATCTCCGTAATGGAACATGATATCAGCAGTCGGAAAGAAACTTGTCAATCTACAGGGATACCCCTACATGCCTTCCCAAATTTGGTAACTTTGGTCCAGAAACGCCAGAGAATGTTTGGTGCATTTTTGCCCACTCCTAAATTTTCGCATTGGGAGACACTGCCGGCCTTACCGCATGGACGTTATATAAAAGTCAGCAGGCAAACTTTGGCACGTGTTATGTTACAGTCTAGAACAACAGAATGCCAGGTGGGCTCACGCTGGGCTTTGCCATGCATCTAGTTTGTATTAAACTGTTGCATAAGTCTTTTGACTACAAATTTCAGATTGTTCGTTGGCTGCAACATGGCACAGTTACAGTAATTAGTTACTGCCAGTCTTCTGTTTCGTTAACATTAATTAGTTATTTATGCTAATTTAGATTCAAACTTTTAAAGATAATTACTGTTTGTGGGCCTTTATTAGACAGTTAAATAGCCATTGTGGTCAGCGCCAAAGAGATCCATTAGAAATGTCAAAACAGCTTGCCTTGCTAATGTCTTGGCTATAATATCTCTTTCACGTTTCACAGCCTGGCATTTTAGGTTATACATTTTCTTGTGATTTATTTAGTTAATTATTAACATTATTAATTATTAGCATTATTTTCATTGCTGTTAGCAAACGTGGGAAGTAAAACTTTATAGCAGGCATAGCAGCAACATCCGTTAGTTCTTAATTGGGGTGCCGGCTAACACAGCTTGACCTGTATAATGTACAGGTAAAACAGTTGTAGTATTTATCCTACCGTATTAAACAAGGTATTGCCCTAACGGGACGTAACCATACTGGCCCGCCATGTAGTGTCGCCCTCCCACGTGCCCGGCAGTATAAGTGTGTATACTGATTCTGTCAACAGGTTCGTTGTCTGACAGACCATGGAGAGTTTGAAACACAGGATGGAAACATTATTCTGCTCAAGAAAAATACTCAGGCAAGCCCACAAGTCATTCAAAAAAAAAACACACACACACGAACCAATTACTGTTTGTGAGCCTTTATTGTTGTTGTAAGCATACCGTCATGCAAGTTTTCAGATGTTTCATTTACTGTTCACTGTAACAGTTCATTTTTTCCATTATTTAGATACATTTCTAACGAAGTATACATACGGTAATCACACAGGCGTTATTTTTTGTTGTAGCATTTCCTTCTGCGGTCTGAATGTGAACATATGATACGGCAAGGCATTCTGGAACACGTTGTGTCATAAAAGTTTTACTGCTTTGACAAACCACTGTCACAGTGTAAAGCCACACTGATGATTAATTGTATATTTCTGTGTACGTACATCTCTGTGTACATACATTTTCAGTGGCCGTTAATACCAATTTCAAAGACTTGCTATCTTTAAACACCAATTATCTGGAAAACAATGCCACTTGTGGAAATATTTACTACCAAACGGTTGTAGTACTACTGTTGGAATTTTGCAGCTGTCAGTGGTAGCAAAAGTGACGAGTGAAGACCATTAACCTCTGTTTGAAGAAGTTATCATTTTTGTAAAAGAAACTCATAACTCATCTTTATAACCAAGATATTTGTTATTTCATTTTTATATTAGCTCTGTAGCCTTGGTTTTACATTCCTTTAACTGTTTATTCTTACTGACCCGCCTACACATAGTAACAGTCACCGGTGTCTGTCGTTGTCTGTAACACTCCGCGGCGGGTCTGCAGGCGGCTTCACCCGTGGAGGCCAGGCGATGACGTCATGCCGCCTGCAGTCTAATTATAGCTCCAGGGCAACACTGCACGGCGGGCCAGTAGTGTCACATCCCGATAGGGCGACACCTTGTATTTGTTTATTTTTATCCTGCTTTTCACGGCATTATTCTGCGTGAAGTGCGATGTAAAACCTGAAGGCAGGCACATACATTGTAAATGCGGTAATATCTAAGTAATGGTGCAAGACAGACGTTACTACGGCTACTAATAGGTAGTAATAGTGGCGTATCAAACAGCGGCAATCTTGATGAGCTCGAGTGACCTTCCAGTCATTCACATATTGCAAGCGTTTTCAAACGGTATTTTTCGTACAGTAACGCAGCAGTTGACAAGACTGACTAACATGACATGTCGCACAGTTCCTCTGCGATAGCCGAGCTTCTTGTTCTCATGTATACGGGACTGCATAAGTAGTAATGTTTGACAGTGATGCAATTACTACAGTGGTCGACTATAATATGTTCCATACAATACAGAGAGGTATATGTGTCAGGTAACTTACGTTACAAAATATGTATGAAGTGTATTTTACAGAATTTATACAATCACACATCATGTGGAGGCACTGCAGTATGGTGTTAGAGTTGCAATTGACAGGTCGCAGGCTCAACTCCCGGCCAGTCTGCTTCCATGTAACAGGTCAACTCAGCCTTGCATCCCTCTGGGGTCACTAAATCGAGTACTTGCTTCGGCTGGGGGTAAAGGCGCGATTCTCACCTCTGCCGGGTGGCAGGTAACACTGTATGATCCCATATGGCATGTGAGTTTCCCACTGCAGTGAGGCTAAGTTGTTGCTAACTGCTACACACTGTTTACTTTATTTACTTTACACACCGTTTTACTGGCCAGCTGTCCATTTTCTTTCCTCCCTTGTTCCAAAAGAAAAACTTTGAGGATAATCGTCAGCCTATTTTACAGCCAGAATCCCTTCCCATCACCCACTCGGTAGTGTTGAAGCACAGCATGCCATCACTACAAATAACGTCACTACAGGTAACAGGATGTAAATTCAAACTACATGTCACTGTTGCCAATAAATAAAATATCACAGCATTATGAGTAAAAGCTAAGAATACAGTTTGCTTTAGAGTCATAAATCAGTCGAAGCACTTACAACTGTAAAGTGTATGTGAACATGTTCTACTTGTATCACTAGAATGTTTGGTATGGATGGAGGACAACGGACAGAAATGCTCTGATGCACGATCAACATGACAGAAGATGAAAATACTACAGATCAGACAAATGGTTCTTGGCAATATAAGCAGTTTCCTTAATCTGGAAGCTGTATGTCCGGAATCCTATCAGCATAGCAGTGCTTGGCGACTGAGTTGCGATATGAATTCTCATGTAATACACTCTGCATAGTGCACAAAACACAACAGTATGGTGGACATATGACAACATCAACTAGATGACTGTATTGTGTGGAATGCCCAAAATACAGTATTCGGCTTGAAGCTAACAACCCGCTGACTACTTCGCAAATTAATTACATGCTGTGAAAATGTATAATGGTGCATTTGCTAATTAATTAATTCAACGTGTACAGTATCTTTGCTCATGTTCCAAATGGCTCATTTACTTCAGAAGTTCAGCTTATATGTACTGGAAAGAAAAAAATGGACGGTTTGCATGTAAAATTGGATTTACACGTGTCGACATGCTACTACAAATAGCACACCGCATAACACCCAATAACAGTACAGTATTTGCAGTCGATTCTGAAGTGTAGGACATTGGCAAAAATGCTAGTACGCAATCCACGTCTGACGTCGCAGAAAATTTTGGAAGGTTTCTTGTACGGAGTGTATAGCCCAGGGTAATGACTATGAATTAATTCCAATGTTAATAAATTAGTCCCGTACAGGACTGACGGTCAACTCTTCGCAACTGACGTTTCTGCCAAGTTCAAAGTTACGTGAAACAAAAACTGGGACAAATATAAAAAAAATTTGGCCCAATCAAATTTATATATTGTGCGCTAATTTAATTTTAAGTGGTCAGTTGCCAGCTCCCATTATAAATGGCGGAGGAGATAGCTTTTGAAAATGGCCGGATTTCCAACTTTGAAGGGCTCATGACCTTTACCTTTACCTACGTATGGCGTACGCACGGACGAACATTTGAGACCGGCTTTATTAGCTCGACTCTGTTGAAGAGTGTAGGCCTACCTAAAATGAAAACTAGACATCCTGTAGAGGGATCATTTGGTAGTGAATTTCCGGCGTTCTGTAATCGTTGTGGAGTTATGGCAGCCTAAGTCTAAAAATGCGCACTTTGGGGAGGTTTGTTGTTTGTTGCCAGGGGACAACCGAATTGATTCCAACGATAACTTGATGGCTGTATTGTGTGGAATGCCCACAACAAAGTATTCGACTGGAAGCGGTCCGCTATCTGTGCACAAGCTGTTTACTTCCTGCATTGGACGATGCCTAGTGTCACATGCCTGTGACTGAGTGATGTCAGCTTTATCTGCCATGTTACTTATTTTCAGTTTCCAATTCAGTCTGCTTTTCCTCCATGTCGTTCAGCCAGGCAGCACAGTGACATAGTTGGTTTACCCAATATCGCATATCGGACTTTGCTAGAAATTCGGTTTCTTGTACAGAGCATACAGCCCAGGGTAATGATTTTGAATTGATTCTAACGGTAAAAATGGAAACTATGCATCGCGATCATTTGGTAGTGAATTTCCACGATTTGTAATCATTGCGTAGTTATGGCAGCCTGGTCGCAAGACATTGAAATTCTGTGAGAAATGTGTGCGTTTTCTTCTGGAAAAAAGACCCCTTATGCTGAAATTTTCAAAATTCTCTTCCAAAACTTTTCATCGCGACAATGATCGATGTTGTGGTGTTCAAATGTCATAAAATTAGTCAGATGGGAAATCGGTGAAATCGTGCATTACTTAGAGGACAAAAAAAACAAAATTTCGCCTGCCTCTCAAACTGTCACTATGGTGCAGATTGTGCGTGAAACAAAAACTACGAAAAAAATCAAAAATCCGGCCCCGATAAGCTTTAGGTATTGTGCCCTAGTTTAAGAATCCGTAGTCATTTGCCAGCCCGCATTATAAATGGGGAAGATATAGCCTTTGAAAATGGCCGATTTTCCGACTTTCGAGGGCGTGTGACCTTGACTGTGACCTTTGATCGGGTCATACTGCATACTGTCATGCATCACTCGTCGACCTCTACCTACATACCAAATGTCATTGAATTTGATGAAACTTTTGTGGACGGACGGACGGATATTTGAGACACACTTTATTAGGTAGACTCGAAGGAGTCGACCTAAAAATGCCAAAACGTGCCCGTACGTGAATCCAATATTCAAGCTGTAATTAAACAATATTTACCAGTGACGATGTTCGACATTTAGCCAGACAGAACTGGAAAAGATTTGTTACAGATAAGAACAAGTTGTGGAATGAACTTGATGTACGCAACACGATACGCTTAAGAACAGGAAGCTACAACAGAACACAACACATACCGATATAAGCAAATTAGAGCACATTGCTGATTTTCTGTGCTAAATAGTTACCATGCATAGATGTAAACAAATTCACATCTGTACAAAACGATCTCTGTTCAACTATTCATCTGCTGTTACATTTGCTCAACCATTAGTAAATGCTCTTTTCAAAAAACGTCACCTTGCCTTTATTTCATCAATCCCATCTACACACTGCCTCTGATTCACATAATTTCATACATCAGATCATCTGGTGTCTCACCATTCATCATCCATCAGTTGGGACACTGTCACTCTACACATAATGTACTGAATCATAAATCGTTCCCTCTGCAGACTGTTGGGTACCAAAACCACAGGGTGGACTGTATATCAGTATGCTGAAGGTATTTTTCATGCTCCTTTTTGTTTAGTTGTGTCTTCTAACTTTTGTCCTTATTCATACCGTGTCATATTATATTAACAATTATCAAATATCATTACACCGGAAACAATACATGCATCAATAAAATTTATCTAGTAGGATATGACAGTTTACATAATACGAACAAAGATTAAACACCAAAGTCAGGCTTAGCATTGAAAATAGCAAAAGTATTTGCGTATGCAAAACATTCCTGATAAAAGATAAAACACAATGGTACAGTAATGTTCAGTTGCAACTGGCACTGTATAAAGAATTATGGCAAATCATATGGGAGAAACTGGAAAAGTTTATCATTAACAGACTGTCACTATACAGAATCTATAACTACCTTTTCTGGTTGCAGGCAGCAGGACACACAATGTTCATAGACTGCACAGCAGCCATTACGTTGGCACGAGTTGCAGACGTAACGTTTCGAGTTATTCGCACAACAACCAGTTGGCATCAACGAGTCACGTTTGCATACAAAGCCTTTAAAACACAGCTGTTTCAATTAGAATAGGCCTACCGTGAATTTAACCCTTTCGCTGCCAGACCGAAAAAAATATAATAACACCGAAAACAGTGGAAAACAGCCAACACCGCAGGTAACATTATATCATATACCACGGTTTTCTTATAAGTATAGCCTACCTAGCATTGCCGGATTTATCCGGCACTCTGGGGATTATTATTCATTTCCTCTGCCGGAAATATCCGGCGTGCAAGGCAGCGAAAGGGTTAACTCTATAAGCCATATGTTAGGTTGAACAGACTGTCTCAAAACTCTCAATCATTACTGACACTGTGGATGTTCTAGCTAGTTTTTACTGCCTCATGCACTGTTTCTGCAATAAAATATTATATGCCATTGTGAAGGCAGCTGCCTTATTGGCTGCTGTTCGAACTGTCAAATTCACACACAGAATAAAGCCAACAAGTACGCCTGTCTTTGGGGACTGGAGTGTATCCACACATGCCGATCCTGCGTCCACACGCCATGCAAACTTGTGAGTCACAAAAGCCTAGTAGCGTCACATTACAACAAGGGCACGCTGGCTGATTCGTCCAGTTTTTGGCTTCTGGGGGTGCAAAGTTAACAAAAATGGAAGATTCCCTGCCTTCGACGCTGATGAACCGCCGTGCAAAATTTGACGCCGCTATCTTTATCCTCGGCGGAGAAATCCATGACCGTACAAACAAAAAACACAAACAGTAACCGATATATCCACACCTTGCCTATTGGCATGTGTGGATAACAAGCAGAACAACAGTATCTCAGCGACTGACAGAAAAGGGCAAGACTGGACTTTCAAATATCACTCCAATGTTATCAATGTCCTTACCGGTACCACTAATGTGTAAAAATTCTGCGAAAGTACAACTCCACATATATAAACAATGTAACAGTGTCTTTCAATTTTTCAAATAAGAAGTTCTTAAAAACAGGATGATGAAAGAGTAACCAAGTACGTCCATCTTCGGGGACGGCCGTATATCCACACATGCCGACCTACATCCACATGCCGCACGATATTGCACGAACAGCGCATCTGTAGCGTGACGTTAACAGTGGGGTAAGGATATACACCCTAAGTAATACTTCCCGGTGGTAGCCGATTGGTCCAATTTTGGGCTTCTGGGGTAGCAAAGTTCCCCAAAATGGGAGATTCTTTGCCCAAGACACCGAAGAAACACGGTGTAAAATTTGATACCATTAACTTTATCCTCAGCTGAGAAATCTGTATCCGTACAAACAAACAAACAGGAAACGATATATCCACTCCTTGCCTATCGGCATGCATGGATAATAACTGTAATTCAGCATATGATTTATTTATGCAGTTGCCTGATTCTGGTTATATCATACAACAAGTTCTGTTAACTACCTTTGTCATCAACAAGGATATCTCGTCCCTGAATGGAGTTTTCACAGTTGTCAGTTAGATTAACTGATCGTATCAACCAGTTAAAATCTGCAAGTGAAAACTTCCGTGGAATCTCTGTAGAATCTGAGATCCTCCTCACTAACTGAGACTACACAGTCAGAAACAAAGCACCAATAATAATGACAATTTTATTAGCATTACTTTCCGACCTTTCCTTTCCCTTCTTTCTTTCTCCTCCATAAATCCACATAGGGGGTCTGGGAAATGATTAAGCGTTCCCAACGAAGGTAACCAACAAATAATATCGCACTGCCAAAACTGTAAACATAACCGTATATTTAAACAAATATGCGACAAAGTGAAATTTCATAAACTCAATACAGAAATTCAGTATTTCAAACGTCCTAACTTTTCAACATGTGAGTAATTAAATTGCAATTAGTGAACACTTCATCACCCCAACAAATCACTAGAATCATTGCATAAAATTAAGTGTTGTTACAGTGGCAGGAATTTGCAACTCGGTTGGTGGTGGTATTTTTTGACATGCCACCGCCGGTGCCGACAGCCAATGTTGGTCGGTGTTAATCGGAAACATGTGGATGTCGTGGCTTCAAGATCTTCCAGCTGTCCTGGAATGCGCTAACTGCTCACTGCATGTGACGGTAGCGGGTGCACTATGTGAGACTGGGGCAACGGTCTCACTAAGAACAGTGCCTAGATTGTCCCTGCTGTCATGGCAGTCCTGTCGTTTGCGACGGGGAAGTGGACACGCGGGGAGGGCGGGTGGTGTCTCAGCCTCGACGTGCGTTCACGCAGGATCAAATGACGTGGCAATTAGATGACTATCGCTCTGCGGAATAGCCAGGGGCAGTTTTCAGAAAACAGCACCCATAAAGACTGCCGAGAACACTGTAAAACACCTCGGCAGCGGTGTTGGTTCAGTGGTAGCGATGGCAGTGAAAGTTTGGTGGTCGTAACAACACTACATAAAATGCAGTTTTTTACTGTCTAAATAAGAGTACACTGCCAATGAGAAAGCTGTTATCACTACAAAAACGTCATTAAATGAAATATGTATGCTGTCAAATTTCACTCAAAGAGACAGCTAGAAACAAACACGCATTCAAACACATTCACACTGGTATTTCTGCCTGACTGCGGTGAGCTGTGATTCTGTGGTAATCTGTGGTATTCGGGCAGACCCATTCATTCATTCATTCAAATTCGTTTAATAAAAAGTTTGACATGTTGCAAACCATAACAATAAGAGAGCACGCAAAATATAAACACGATAGTAGATGAACGAACAATAGTAAATGAATCATACAGACTAAAGGGAATGGGGTTAATAGGAATATTTGTAAAGTAAACATATTAGAAAGTTGAAATCATTGAGGTAAGATGTTTTGTTGACTAGAACTTTGCTATGATTTCTTGATCTGAGAGAGTATGTGGTTGTACGATCGTCTAAAAAATGTTGTAAAATGTGTTTGGAGTTAGACATAATACGACTAAAAAATGTATCATCAATGTCGCTATACAGTTCAGCGATACTAGGTTGGCTCTGTTCGCAGTAGCCTAGTCGCCTACATCTGCGTAGAAAACTATCAAGCCTGCCAACATCCGCCGCGGTATAGCTCCCCTGATCAGTGATGGGGCCGGCCAGCACCAACACAAACGTCAGTGTGCTGGCACTGACATTTGGACAGTTGCAAGGCTATCTACAGTGTGGCAAATCACACACTCAAGACAACCTGAATACGGTCTATATGTCGGTGTGGCCCACACAGAAAATAACAACCACGGTCGACATGGTACGAAGTACGAACTGCTCTTATTACAAACCTGTTTATATATGCTTGTTAAGAAATACAGCAAAGAACAAACGAATATCACTGCTAAAACTGATCTTCGTTTTAGAAACCGACTACCAAACATTAATAATCACCAATTCACCATTGACTGATAATCACAATACAAATTATCGTATAAAAAGTAAATATTTACATTTCTTCAGTTCACTGTCCGCGTTAAACATTCTTTGCGGTATAAAATTATTCTTGTATGAAATTAAGTAATCAAGTGCACGTGTCACCGAAACGATCGTCAGTGTAACTTTGCAATTCTGATAGCATAAGCAGATTAAACTCTGACTCGGCGGACTCGCACTCTTCATTTCTCTGCCAAGTCATATGTTACGCCCATCGTACGCACCGCCCCGCGTTACAGCACTTTGCAACTTATTGAACTTAATAGTATTGATTGTGTAATGTATAATATTTGGCGATTAAGACGCGGTCACGAAAGCCACCAATGTCTACAGACAGACTACAGAGTGCAGACCGAGTTGGCACAGGCTAGTGGCTATCACGGCTTGTACGGTAGTACAAGCTGTTGTAAAAGCGACTAGCCAAAGTAATGGGAAAGGCCAAATTTGGACCCCCCGGGGCTCCGAAACCCCTGAACGGATTTCGATGAAACTCGGAATATATAATCGGGTCGCGGGTATGACCACACATGCAAATCCATGTGGCGCTGCGACAACGTGGGTGGTCTGGGCGAA
>Ga0209780_1001631_pt1 | contig 15078 bp, 8 predicted proteins | sample WorMetexBAHAMAS2_FD_187384 | JGI IMG/M metagenome (GOLD analysis project Ga0209780, IMG submission 187384) | Marine gutless worms symbiont microbial communities from Max Planck institute for Marine Microbiology, Germany - Inanidrilus exumae... | ecosystem: Host-associated > Annelida > Digestive... | reverse complement strand
GCATTGCAGTAGTCGATGCGGGACGTCACGAAGGCGTGGACAAGCGTTGCTGCCGACGCGACATCGAGCGAACGCCGGACCCGACGAAGTTGTCGTAGTCGGTAGAAGCATGCGGCGCTGACGTTGAGTCCGTCAGACCAACACTGTTAATCTCGTAGCGGGCAAAATCTGTCTGTTATTGTCCAGTCCGTCATTCGGAGTTTATCAATGTCCAGTCCTGCAGTGTCCAGTCCTGCGATTTCAGCTCTCGCCTTGGAGAGAGGGTATAAATCATAGACGCCCTTCCAGAGCCATTTTGTGTTCCAGGTTTATTTGGAAAAACAGACGATAAAAACGATGTCTGTTTTACTATACTAACTAGAAACAGTCGGAGGTTGCAGACTTCGCCTCGTCTGGTGCCGCCACCTGGCGAACTGGACAAAACATATGCATCGTCTTTGACGTAGGACTATTTTCTTCATTATATTCCAGGAGCGAAGTAAACATGACGTCATCCACAAAACCGGAAGTACATAACATATCGCACTGCCGTCAGAGAAGTACCGAGCCACGACCACAGGTAACATGTACAGTAAATTTGGTGACATTTTGACTACGGCGAAGTATTGTAATGAGCACGTCTGTGTGTCTGTCTGTCTGTCTGTCTGTCCGTGAGCATATCTTCCGAACCACACGAGCGATCTTTACCATTGTAATACATGCTGCCTATCACCGTGGCTCGGTCTTCCTGCGGCGGGGTGACGAAATCTTACGGGAAGGGGCAATTTTGGGGGTTTTCTTCCCTATTGACAATACATTGTAAAGCATAACATTTGGGACCCATACAAAAACGGCTGAACCGATCGAGATTCCGTTTTAGATAAAGACTCGGGTGGGCCCAATGAACCAACAAGCACGATGCCGACCTCCAGCACAGGACTTGCTGCACGGACCGAACCCGGAGAAACTCCACGAGTAGGACTCGTGATTGAGTGACAGCGAGCAGTCTGGCTGAACGCAGTACTCTGTCTCGTCCGGCTTCACACCTACACACAGCGGCACACTAAACAGGGACGCCGGTCCTCCTTATTGTCAGGCATGCTGCCCCCTGGTGAGTGACGGTGAGTATGCGCCGCGCGCTCTATAAAGGTTAGAAAAAAGATGGGACAGACGGACGGACGTACGTACGCCAGACGGTTACATTACGCTTTCCACTAGACGCGGCTAGACTTAACCACACATGCGATATTTTCACTGACGAATTTACGGAAAACATGGTATGATTGCTTTCAGAACATGCTCACTCGAGGTCGCACCGACCACTTTGGCAATATTTCTCATCCGGTGACCGTGAACTATCAAGTGTGACCATAATAATCTTCGAAAATGTCCTAAGTCGCGTTCTATATGCGTACAGAATCCGCTTGGTTAACCGTGACGTCGTGCAATCAATCGGTTGATGTAGAACGAACAACTGGACTCTGGTTAAAATAACCGAACCAATATAAAACAACGTCAGCATCCGGGACGTGTCGCATGTAACCGTGGTAACCGGCGTTCAATCATTTTCAATCGGCGCTTGACTCCGTTTAGCAAATCCCGCTTTTAACCCAGTTGCATAATTATCGTAATAGGTCAACCACAACCGGAGTTGGGTCACGCATAGTCTAATGGGGCTCTAGATAGTGTCAAGGTGAACCAATGCGCCAAAAGTTATTTTTCGGAGAGGCGAACACAAAGACACACACACAGGATTGACTAGTCTCCCTGGCCCACTAAAGTGGTAGGTGAGATAAAAATTGTTAGCTGAGAAATTGCTAAATTAATATTCAAAAGTCAAGTTCATGGGACATATACGAGTAAACTGCTTCGTTTGAAGTTTGGAGAGAGGGGTGGCCCCTTTCTGAACTTCTGAAGACGCCACTGGACGTCTTATCGGCCAATTCCGAGGTCTGCGTGAGTTAAGCTGCGTTCACACCGGATCCGGTGCCGCAACACGCCGCACGACCGGCATAGGCCTACACAAAGTATAACGTTTTATCAAACACGTTAGAATATTTTGAAATTAAGCTGAGATGTCGGTGTGACAACCTGCGCAGCGGGAGTCCGGTAGATCCTGCACGGACTCGGTGTCGACGACGAAAGCTCTGCAGTGGACAGAGCGGGACCTCACGGAGACTCCACATGTGGCGCTGCACGGACCCCACGGTGACGTTATGAAACTGCGCACAAACACATCAGTCCCATCTATGGCTGTGTGACAGTCTCGAACAGTTTAAACGGTTGGTGAAGACCCATCTGTTTGGTGTTCGAGACCGCGGCGCTTTGTGACGCTTTAGTTATGAGCGCAGTGTATAAATAATCTTACTTACTTACACCAGTCCCATCGTGTCAGCCGGTATTAACCAGAATGCCCTCACTCGAGGTTGCACCGACCGTTTTGGGACAAAGAACTCGACAAACAACCAACCAGTAGCAGTTGTGTGTACGTTTGGTGCTGCCCCCTGGCGATTCATAATCTCCATGTCAATGCTCGTAACGTGCATTCGTAGCCGAAGAACACAGTTTTAAACTTTTACCAATGACCTTGAGTTAAGACGTTGACAGCGTCAAAATAAACCAGCACGCCAATATCTATGTCAATGATGACTTGCCCGGACACACAGACACACACAAACAGTAATCATTGTTCTATTTTGCTCAAATTATTCTATTAATTTTAGATCACATTTAGTTCATTCTGTGCACGTCGATTAAATGTTCGGGTTTGACTATAAATTACTACATTTTAGCGTATAGGCCTAACTCAGCTCCTTTTGAACTGCCAGTCATCGGTAGAACACAGTCCAACGGCGTGGCGTAGTGGTAACGGAGTTTGTCGCATCAACGCAGTTACTCTACGTCGAGCCCGGTTAGTACTGGGATGGGTGACGTGTCCGGGTTCGACTTCCGGAGGCGGCACTTTATTTCGGTATGTAACCAGCCACCGAGGTCGACTCAGCGTTTCATCCTTTCGACGTCGATAAACTGAGTAGCAAGCTGTAATCGGGTGTTTGCTTTCTCGCACGGGCGGTGCCATCTGGTGAATGCTTACGGGGGTGAATGCCTGGTGTGGTTGATTGGGGCGGTGGTGTGTGTTGTAGCTGCAGCATTGCGCTCCCGCACCATTGGCTCTTGCCAATCAACTGCCACTTCCTGCGATTGTACAGCGCGGTTGGTCGCGGCATCGCCGCGTAAGTAGTGCTGTAGAAAAAAAATCCGACCTTTACCTTTTACCTTTGTAAAAAAATTGAAACTACCATTCACCTTGGTGTGGTTGATATCTCCACGTTTTTCTGTTTCGGTCCGGCCCGCAGCGGTGAAACGGCCTCGCTTTCATCTGCCATTCTTGGTTCGTCGGCCTGCAGTAATGGCATCCCGATGGCAGGCGGAGGAGATTCGAACCGCAACTTGAATGACCCGCTAACAAATCCAGTCTTCGTCTTGTGTGTCCCTGTCACAGAAGAGCGCGGATGAGTCAAAAGTCCACATAGCCTATAACGCGCCGCTTGACTTGAAATTATTGCGTAACGAACCCTAACTATTCACTCAAAATAGCAGACGCTTATATTTAGAACTCCCAACTACTACTATTAACATATTAAACAGAAGAAGCCAACATTCACAGGAATACAAAGACCTGTTTTGTGACTTGCGACCTTGACCTTTGACATTTTAACCAAAAATAAATGTGTTTCTAGGGGCGCGTTGCGTTGCAAATCCAAGACCGGTCGCCACAATCAATAAATTGGCAACCGGTCGCGTCGCGCAACGGCAAGCTTTCGTGAGAATGGCCGGCCACGGTGAGACCGGTTTCTTACTTCGGTCGTCTGCTTCCAGTAGGATAGAATATTTAACACGGTCTGCTTGAATTGTACTGTCGGTTGGGATTTCAACACACATAACGCCATTCCTCTGTGAGCTTTACTGGCTTGTGGTACCAGAGCAGACACAGCTTCATTTAAGCAATAAATTGTTCTTCAGTATCTAGTGAACTATGCAGCTCGTTCAATAAAACGCTAAATACAATGTTTCGTCTGTAATTATCAGCCATGTTTTTGTGCTTGTGAGAACGTGATTTGACGTTGGGGTGATTTGGACCGGTCCAGCGGAAACGGAGTACGTGTTTACGAAATCGGTCTTGGACTTGAACGCGCCCCAGCACTCATCTCAAGTTTGGTGATCCCAGCAGCATCGGTTTTACCGATATCATGCGGAAAAACAGAAACACACAGACAAACAACGATGAAAACCGTACCCCGTGACTGCTGTCGGCGTGGTTAACAGCGTTGAATATTAATGTGCTGCTTCAAATTAAGTCTTCATCCGAAACATTTTCCAAACAGAAAGCCCTCACTTGATGTCGTACCGACCACTTTAGCAATCAGAACGCGACTAACAATCGACTAGAGGAACATCACTCACTACAGCGCATATCTCCACCACGCCACACTAAAATCGGCACAGTGTCGTTACCACCTGCATTTCCCGCACTACGCCGTAACTTTTTTCCAACTTTTCTTCCACTTTTCAGTCAGTCGACTGCATCCATAGCTAAAAAGCCCTAAAAAGGAACAATTTTTCCACCTGTGGCGACATATAACCTAGACCTTTGAACTTGACCACAGTGTCAAGATGAACCGGCAAACCAAATATCTAGGTTAAAAGTCATTTAGCTCCAACGTTATTGTCAGGACACACAAACACATACAAGGTTACAGCAGGCCACATACACACACGCGTTTGATCTATTGTTCTACCTGGACCACTAAAGTGGTTAGTGAAAATATTTAACAACACATTTAGTGTTGTTAAATATTTTCAGTTGTGACTTTTTTATGTGCACGTATGCCTTTAAGAAACTAGTCACATTCTGAAACGTTATTTTTACAGATAAATGTTACTAAGCATGAAAGCGGATGATTCTTGAAAGTATACAGTTGTGATTTCAAAAAATAAAATATGCATTTTACCGTCTGAGCATCTTGCCAGTAAATCTTCTACGAGGCATGAGCGATGTGTTATCGGTTTCGTCTTCTCTGAACACGTTCCTCCGGCGGAACAAGCAACGGCACGCAGTTGAAAGCCAGTCGCAGTACCGCACGACGCGACGCACTGAATTGACAGTAATATCAACCGCTGTGATACGGCAAAACGTGATTATGCTATGCGTAAAAGCGACCACCCGACTTACCATTTGCCGAAATTAGAAGACGTGCTTCGACGCACCGACGTGAACGCCACCACACACGTAGGCCTGCTGTAACCTTGACCTTTGACCTCCAAAATCGGACCAGATCATCAGTAGGGCTAATGGTCATTCCCCGTAAGTTTCATCGAGATTGCTCAAGCAGTTCATGAAATGTGGCGTTATAATTTATCTGACCGGACGAACGGACGGACGGACGAACGAACGAACGAACGAATGAAAAACCGTTTCAATGGGACAGCCTGAAAACATAATGCCTTGGCCGACACGGTCGAATGGTGAAGGCATAAAAACCGAGGGTGAATGAGTAGATTCTTATCGGCACCATCAGCACATGGTAGGCTATTCGGTGCCAGATAAAAACCGAGGTGCGTGGAGCAATAGAGAATGCATAATTTAACTGTTTGATTCGACGACAACTTAACGAGAGAAAAAATAGAGTGCGGTTGTCACAAACAAAGTGAAATTTAAAATGAATATTACCATACGGTCAAGTAAGACACTGCTTTGAAATTCACAAATAAATTGTGAAATCCCAATCGACATGCCATTTGTCAAGACGCAGGAGCTCCATCTGAAAGGTCATGTTACGTATTGTAGTTCGTCTGTCTGTCTGTCTGTCCGTTTGTCCTGCACATGCCCCTTACTCTGAAACGAATGTGAGAGGCCCCATACCAGTGACCATGCACCAGTGAACCATGTTGGACACGGATGTTCACCACATGGTCTTGAACTCGCAGGTTTCGTGGCAGAACACAGGTCGTCGGGCACTGCCTCTGTGAAGGTGCCGTTGTCGAGGTCACGAATACAGTAGACGGACCGCTGTTGAATGCCTTCTCCACACGTGACGGTACACGGCTGCCACTCGTCCGTAATCCAGCTACATCACAACATAAAACATAAGCTGCGTCGTGCGCAAAACACGCGAATGCGCCAAAAACTGAATATACTACATTCATTGTAATTATTTTATTACGCTGGCCGCGTCTAGTGAGAAGCGTAACGTAACGGCCTGGCGTCCGTCCGTCCGTCTGTCTGTCCCGTCTTTTCCAACCTTAATAGAGCGCGCGGCGCATACTCAACGTGACTCATCATGGGGCAACACGGCCAGCGTACATATCGGCCCGACGACAAATCGTATGTGACCTATCGAATGGCACCATAGCCGATACCCTTGAATGACCTGGAAGGTCACTTTTGCTGTTTGAAACCTTTCTAACTCCCATATATCGTGAAAGCACGAATTCACAAACATAGCGCGTCGCGCGGTATCTCTGCGGTAGCTGAGCTTCCTAATTCAGACTATCAGGAAATAAAACCCACCCCAGCCGGAAAAATCAGAATGAGAACTAAGCGTTCGCTTTAGATATTTTTTCACTACGTTAAATGATTTCCGCGACCTACGACGGTATGCCTACAAGGTTAATGTTACGCTGCTGCAGATAATTAGAATTGGTATACACGACCCGTGTTCACGGCCGTGTCTAAGGGCCGTACACACGGCCCGTCTGCCGACCCTGAGGCATATCATACGTGAGCACAAGAAGACGTGACGTGGACAACTCACGTGACTCGACAACGCTGTCGCTGGCACGGTCTGGTGACAGACGTCGGTTTGACGAGATCACAGTTGGAGTCGGGTACCAGCTGATTGGTCGCGGTGACGTAGCACTGAGCCGACACTATCTCCACTCCTGCACCACGACCGACAGTATTTCATGCACAGGTGGCTTGGTAGTCTAGTGGTTAGGGCATCAGACTGGCGACTCAATGGTCGTGAGTTCAATCACCGGCCGCCGCACTATCGGTCGGCTGGTACTGAGATGTGTGACCGTCTTCAGGCGGGCAAACCATCTCGGTGTGCAACCAGCCACCCAGGCCAACTCATCCTCCTACCCTTAGTGGGATGGGAAATGAGTACCGGTCAAAGTGTGGTGATGCTCTGCGGCTGGGAGTAAAGGCATGATGGCTCATTCCATTCGTGGATAAACGTGTGGGTGGCAGGTGAGCACTTTGGAGAGGAGTTCATAATTAAACGCTATACAAATCTACGTCTTTACTTAAATAAACGAACGATTAATGTGTCCAAAGCAACAAAATAGTCACTGCAAGGGCACTTTACAATGATACAGGGAACGACAGAAAGAAAAGACAAGTCTTCGGGTGAACTGGTGATAGCCCATGTGTGTCGTGCTTATAATTTAGCACCTATTGTATTTTTTTCCGTTTTACAGCTTCGCCTTATACAGCATTAGGTAACTGTTAGCAGCTTTTTTTCTATATGATGACTTCACAGAAATGGTCACAACAGCGTTGAGTGAGTTACACTGAGAGCAGCAACTCACCAATGTGACCAACGTTGCAGTGTGCTGAACAGTTTGACACCACACTCGTGTGACGCCATTCGTATGCCAACTTCTGGTTGCAGGAACGACTTCCGTTCACCGTCTTGATATCCGAGCATACCGCCTCCTATAATCGCACACATTTTATATTCATGTATTCACTTCGCTGCCGAAGATTACCTGTGTGGCCTCTTTCATCATCTCCGCCACAGCTTGGCGCAGATGATGTATTGACCAGTGTTTCTCTGTTTGTTACCTGAACAAGAATGTCGGTCCTCCTTATTGGTGGGCCGAAATGTATGCTGGTCGCATCGCATCCTGCCCCCTGGTTAGTTACGGCGAGTATGCCGACCGGACAGACAGACGGACTGACGGACGGATGCCAGACCGTTACATTATGCTTTTCGCCAGACGCGGCCCGCGTATTAACTCAAAAAGACAAAAGTGTTGCTCATCTTCATCTTTATCTTCAAGTACTTGTGCGACATCTTAACTGATAACAAGCACACAGCAGTCAGTGACTACTCCACACACCAGGGCTGCTGCGAGTAGTAAACTACTCGAGTAGTATTTTAATACTCGAGTACTCGAAACTTTCTACTTCCGGTTACTTGTTCCACACCCGGTGATCTTTTTTTCCAGTTATTTGCGTTTTTGTAAAATGCTAATGAATTTAAATGCCGTGTAGAACTGTGCCTTTAATCTGCAAGTACTTTGTCTTTGCCATTATGACAATTTATGTTAATATTTTATTAAAAACTACGAATTAATGCTCGCAAATTAGCGTCTGGTGAGTGATAGCGTCATTTCGGACACTGCATACGGGTACTTATGACTTTATAACATATCCATTTACTTACTCAAATTTCCACTTCCGCTTTTGTTCGAGTACTCGAGTACTCGACGAGTACTCGACAAGGTACTCGATCGAGTACTCGAGTAGTAAACTACTCGATAGCGGCAGCCCTAGGCAAATCGGACGGCTTTGTTTGACGGTAGGCTTATGGTACCGGTCGCTGATCTATGAAGAGTCGTGATTACTGTCTAGCGTACGGTCAAGATCACGTCGGCAGCCGTATAAACGTGCGAGCTAGTGCATAGATTACAAGTGAAGAGATTGTGACGTCGAGTCACTTCTAACGGAGCCATTTCAGTCCCGCGCATCACCAGATGCTATCGTAAAACTGTCGGAGGCCCGGCTGATCGCGCGTTCCGACAAATTATCGACGTAATCAAACGGATCGGCCGAGCGTGGTGGCCGTCGAGGGCGTTAAACCGACGTGATACGACGTCACGTGACGTTGAAGGATCACTATGACGTCATCTTGTGAAGCAAGATTATCAGGAGCGTGATGACGTGTAGACTAAAGCCTCGTCCACATTGCCGTAACAGAACCGAACTGGGGTTACCAGGTCCGTGTCTAAACAAATGAAAAATAGAACGTGATATTGCATTTCTGATTTTCGCTTATTAAAGAAAAGTGGAAAATAAAACAGGCGTTCTATTTCATTTTCCATTTTAGTGAAAATCACTAATTGCGATAAAAATATATACAGAGCTTACAATTCTTGCTTCTTGCGACCTAGTTCGCGGTGGATGAAGCCTATCAGTCGGTTCACTTGCTGGAATTGCTTACAATTTTCGCCATCCCATACGCCACCCGTAGTAGAGAGGGGAGACTCCATCCACCCACTTGACTCCACCTATTTTCCATCTTACTTTTTACTGGCCCGCCTACACATAGTGTAGGGGCAGACTACTAACGGCCGCTAGTGTCTGTCGTCGTCGTCTGTCGTCGCCTGTAACACTCCACGGCGGCTTCACTTGCGCAGGCAAGGCGATGACGTCATGCCGCCTGCAGTCTAATTATAGCTCCACGGTGACACTGCATGGCGGGCCAGTAGTGTTACGTCCCGTTGGGGCGACACCTTGTTTAGAGTTTTTTAGCCCCTGACCTGACTGTATACCAGTTGGTCCGTTTTCTTGTCCTGCTGCGGTCTACTATGATCGCAGTTTTCCACTGTGTCCGCATTGCATGTTGTCCCAATTATGGTTAGGCTTCGGGTTACGGTTAGGGTTACGGTCACGGAATACGGACACAGTGGAACAGGCGGACATAATGGTCTGTAACATACCATTTTACTGTCGCTTATCGGCGTCACTAGACAGACACAGTCTGACGGACAGTCAAGTCGCCTTCGATATAGCCTATGCCCGTACAGCGTCACGACCACCGATAGCGGCGCCTCGTGAGTTCATTAGTGGCTTAATAGTAAGTAACAAACATGTACCAGCTGGGCGCAATTCCGCGAAAACCACCGGACGATGTGAATTTGCTGCGACGTTGACACATCGAACTAAACCGGAGTAGCGGGGCTTGCAGGGAATCCAGGAACGGGTCCAGGATTTGCCGATGAGGGGATCCTCATGGGTCGGAGTTAGAAAGATGCGACTGCCGAAGGATAAAGTACCGCTAGAAAGTCCGGGGTATGTTCCTGTGGGAATTTGTTAAAAGTTTAGTTTGACTATTTGGCTATTGAGACTTCTACAGCAGGACCAGCCTAATCCATTAGAACAATTAGCAGAAGCCAGCACTCACAAGATTGCAAAGACCCACGCCGGCAATGTTTTTGTGGCTTGTGAACTTAACCTTTAACCTTTTGTAAAAACTCTAAAGTTAATGCGTTTCCAGGACTCATCGTATAATATTTCTGTGTCACGTTTGGTGATCCTAGCTGCATCGGTTGTTGAGATATCGTGCGGAAAAAGACAGAAACAAGGAGAAACGGAGGTTATAACCCTACATCCATGCTGTCGGCGTCGGCGTGGGTAACGATATGAATAATTACCAAACGTGACACCAGTAGACAACGTCTTACCTCCTCGGCTGCAGATAGAATTGACCAGAAAACTAAGCTGACTAGCGTCAGGACAAGAATCTTGTGAAACTTCGTCATCTGGATGCAAATCAGGACATCATCAGCAACAACGAGCACGTGCAGATAATGATGTTTGATCTTAGCCTGCTTCTGTCTAAACAGTTCTATCAGTCATGACGCCGACATATTTGGCGTTAGACGGCGTATAGTCAGTCGTAGCATTCAGATTCCGTTTTTCAACGATTAAATCTGTTGTCATCGATTTTTTTTTTCAGCACGATCACATTTCTATACAGGTAACGTCCAGCGCACTTGACTGATATTACGTCACGTCTTTTGCGAGTAGTCATACGACCTCGAAATGTAGCACGTCAAAGCGTTGAGGCACAGTGATGATCAACCAATAGCGACAGTTATAGAACGTCAGGAACGCTTGTGTGACGGTGAAATCACGTGATGGCCTACAACGAAAAGACTACAACTTGACAACAATCAGCCAAATGTGGTCTTAATGTATCGACCGACTGCTGTACAGGGCCACTAAAGTGGTTGTTAAATAAAGAAAAAAGAAAGAAAAGTAGGGGCAAAACAAAAACTCGCTCCGCCGAGGTAAAATCCCGGAAAGGCTTGCTGACGTCAGATCATGAATCATGCGGGTTTGTTTTGCGTTGTTAGTTGCAGTCACTAGCCTATCTCATCGGCGAATGAGACCTATTGAACTTATTGAAGCATTGTTTAGTACGATCACGTTATGCGTCCCGTAATGGCTAAGCGTTGGCATCAACCTCGTCCCGGCCGCACGGGCCCTCTTACCTCTGCAGCAGCAACGAATCACTGACGCGCTATACGCTACTCAAGTTTTTGGCGTTATCGGCCCGGTGTTATCGGCCGAACTCCCGACCGATCGCCCGGCTGCGCAGACGTGGATCGGTCAATCCTGCCGCTAAAGCACGGCGTAGCCCGGTGTATCCTATCGGAATGTGGAAATACTGCTTGTAAAGTGCGCGATAGCGCCGCGCTGTACGTAAATTACCGACGTCAAAACGGCCGTGGAATGGAAGAAGTTTTATGACGCTCGGCAGTCGATGTTTCGCAGAAAAATTATCCGTTTAAAAGAGCGAACGTAAAAGTCGAACTCGAAGCTCGAAACTATAGAAAGAGCGGGCAGACATTTTATGATTCCACGAAGCATATAGCGAATTGCAACTGTGGATTCCAGAGACGTATACGAGTTTATTACATCACACTAAAATGCACAAGTAAAACGTCAAAGATAACAGACTCCACAAGAAACAGAAGTAAGTAAGTAAGTAACAAAAATTTAATTAAGCGCCATAATCATTCAGTAGAATGAATCGGCGTAGGCCTAGCAGCCGCTGGAGTACGTGAGTCATGTGATTTCCGATAGTTTCATATAGAAAAGTTTTATTTATTGCATTTACGTAAATTAGGATGTCACGTGGTTATCCCAAGGTAAAATAAGCACGCCGTATTAAAAAAATAAATCAAATAAATCGTGCAGAGCCAGAAGCTATCACAAACTAGACAACCAACATAGCTAGTCAGAGCGGTCGAGAAGCTGATCACGGAACGTCAATTGGCATTATGCGAATGCGCCGTTTAACGATACTGCAGTTCCTACGAACTTCCCAGATACAACTCGGCAGATTTTTTTTATCCGGCTGGACACTTGCTAAGATCAGAATCTCTGGCAGCAGAATCCTGGCGCCAGACACTGGCTCGTAATGTTGTTCAGTGGCACTGATTACTCATGCGGGCGACTGACAAGTGCTTTATTGAGGACGAAAATCAAAACAAACAGTAAAGAGCAATTATAGACCCAGACTGTTATATAACAAGTTAACAATCCACCCGATACGTACGATTTCGATGCAGACTACGCGTACAGCCGTATAATACTGCTATCTGCAGGTACGCTGGTACTGGTGTGTTTGACAACTCGTTTAATCACCTTCTGCGCAAATCTCCGACCCGTAAACACGCCGTTAACGCCAATCCAGTTCTGTGTGATCGCCACGCGCCTGGGGCTGTTGTCCTCAGGTTACTGCTAAATAGTCTGTAACGTGCTCGTAAATAGGCGAACACAGGCATTAATACACAAAAACATTGTGCAACTCTATACGGTTTAGAAATAATCGGCTATTTAATCATACAATTAACACAGTTCTACGGACCGCCGTATTTACTTTCTTACCGATGAGTTAAAGGTCACCTCGGCTGTCACACTGCGAGAGAGTATACATGTGGAACCTTACAGTATGCATTTCGCTCGCACCAATCTGCACGTTGGTTCCTGTTCATTCTATATCGCAGCACCAATGATCTGGCATTCTCTTCCTTCCTCCATTTGTTCATCCCGAACCAGGACTGATTGATTCCGAAAGCATCTCATTTGATTCAGTTTGCTTTTAACAACAGTAAGGACTAACCCAGCAACTCGGATTCATTTCAACGTAAATAATCACGACGTTGCCTGACCGACGACCTGGCACTAGAAGAATTCCACGTATGTGATGTATTGCAGCGCGGCGACGTAAACGAAACGTCACCAATGGCAACAGATGCAACAAGTCGTTGCGCACGTAGCGTTGAAACAAAATGTACGAGGCATGCATTTGTGGGTAGGTCGGTTGTTGCGAACAGACCGGAGTGAAGACTTATGTCACGATACGACTGATACGATACATTCGTTCGACGAGTCAGCGATATATCTAACGGAGCAGAAGCGGTCGCACTCACACAGCTTACATTCAGTGTTATAAGACAATTAAATACCTAGGTATTTACATGTAATATTTACAGACACAGACTACGCCCCCCGGCCCCCGGTGCGCAATTTGCCGCCACTTTATACGACGATTATGACGTCCCTGAACAACGCCTAATGCCAACACGGGGCCTGAAATGGACGAGTGCATTCGCCGCCGAGAGGGGTGACAAGTCGGCCGGTAATCCACACAAGAGTCTCCGCTGCCGCTGACAGACCCGCGCGACGCAGAGGTTCAGCGCATGCTAAATATTTCGCATCGCATCATATGGTAATCAAACCATTTCTTTTACTGCTATGCTGCGCGGGCTACACGCTAGGCTCTGCCACGCATTTCTGTTTGTTTGATGACAATGAGATGCCAAACAATGATAAAAGTTTCACACGGTTATATATCACTTTTTTGCTGACTTTAAATTTGTTCATTTAGCGGTCTACGATAGTGCATTTAAATGCTATTCAAACGTATTTAACTACTGCCAGCATAGATAGGATGAAGTGACGTCACAGTAATCTACGATCTCTATGTTGTAGGGCTTGTTGTCGTAGTTTGAGTGGTTATGCCCCATTTCGCCGAATCCCAATTCCCGAAAACCCGTGTCATTTACTTATTTTCCTAAAGAGGAAATGCTGATGACGTCCAACTAAACTGACCCTAACCGTAGCACTAACCCTAACCGACACGGTAACGGTAATATTTTTACGCGCATTTCGTTGACACCCATAAAAAAGTTGTATCGCATTGATGAAAGGAATTAAAAATGAAAATGATGGAAAGACAAGCTTACACGGCATTCGGCGAAACGGGAAGACACCAGTTTGAGTACTTAACTGGTAAAGATTTGTCATGTCTTAAATAAAATTGAATCGATATGTTTAAGAAAAGCTTAATGCTAGCGCCATCTCGGCAATCTGACTGTAAGTGCTGCAAAATGTTTACATTTCCTTGCCCTACATCATGGCCGCCAGCTCAGCAGGCACAGATAAAAATAAAGAAATTACGTCACTGTTAATCTGTGTATTCTGTTACAACCATGCTGACATCAAGGAAGACCTTCGACGTCCGCATTGTTCAGTCAAGTTGTTTATTGTTGTGACATTCGACGCTCGGCGCGGTGACGTTTCGACGCCGCGGAACTGCGACTTGGCGAAGGCACATCTCTCCGCCGCCACCTTTGCTCCGCCGCGGAGCGTTTGACAAAACGCACGCCGAGTGGTTCGAAGGAGCTCCCGTTATAATGTCGGTTATCTGCAGCGGCGGCGCCGGTCTCCGCAGCGGATAACAGAGCGTACATTTTGTACCAACATAAAACGACTTTGCTGCCATTCGCTTCAATCAGACTGCTAGTTACCTACGCGGAGACTGTCTGCTGTGCTAACTTTACTGTCACACTGTTACTTACTTTCCAACAGACTGCAATTAACAGTATTGAACAAGTGTGTATTTCATCACAATCTGTTGCATCTACATTTGAAAGTATTAAGGAAAACAACCAACTAATTGTAATTTAAGTAATTAGTGTTTAGTCTAATTAGTCCAAGCAATGTAATATATTCGATTTGCTGGTATGTATGGTATTTGTGGGTTTACGTCGGTTCTATCTAGGTGGTTTGAAGAGCATGTAACGTCTTGTAGCGATTAGCTACAAAACAAGTACATGTATGTCGGTCCTCCTTATTGTAGGGCCGAAATGTACGCTAGCCGCGGCGCATGCTGCCCCCTGGTGAGTCACGATGAGTATATAATAATAATAATATAATAATAATAACCAGGATGATATTTATGGTGCTGTCATCATGGCAAAGCCATTGCGAGAGTTCACCCGGTTCATTTGATG
>Ga0209780_1001630_pt1 | contig 15079 bp, 13 predicted proteins | sample WorMetexBAHAMAS2_FD_187384 | JGI IMG/M metagenome (GOLD analysis project Ga0209780, IMG submission 187384) | Marine gutless worms symbiont microbial communities from Max Planck institute for Marine Microbiology, Germany - Inanidrilus exumae... | ecosystem: Host-associated > Annelida > Digestive... | reverse complement strand
CTTACTACAAAAAATGTCAAGCTTTTTTTTTAACACTTTTTACTTTTTAATAAACCAATTTTTTAGCCAAACTGGGAAGGAATGATCAAGAGTGATCAATCAAATTAGTGCTAGACGCTGCACCAGAGATAAATTTGGCAGCCAAAGGTGCCGCTGCAATGATCACCGTAAAAGCCAGAATACTGGTTGCAAAATCGATCAAAATGGCAGTGCCTAACAGTTTTTCTAAGGATGACTGATCGTTTTTATGCTTGTATTCCACTAAGTAACGAGTTAACGGCTCAGACGTTCTAAAACTGAGAAACGCCTTGATCATACCACAAAAAGTCATCACCACCCCTAATACACCATATAATGAAGGGCCTAATGTTCTGGTGACAATGATGCCTTGTATAAATGAGATTATGGCAACGCCTATTCCACCCATAAACAGTTAGCATTAAACACCAAAACCACAAAATTAAAGCCAGTCAAAAAATTAAATCTTGACAGACAATAATTATTTGTAGTCAACTAAAAAAGTATTTAAACTTATATAGATTAGCCTCAAAATATGTTTAAGTTTAATTATATATAATTAAAGGTGATAGATGTTTTATCACCCCAGGGAGCTTGCCCCTTAAACATAACCAAAACCAGATTTTGTGGTTTTGGCGTTTTAAAGTAAGAGGTAAGCACTATTGCGAAATAGTTGACGTAGTGACATATTCAAGGTGAGCCAATGATACTACTAAGTATTCTAGGCGTTGATATTGGTTTACCAGTTCTTTTTGCAAGCTGATCTGTGTTGTGTGTTCTAGTCGTGTTGGTAATTATATATAGGCTTAGATAGAAGTCAAGTAAGAGAAGAGAAGAGAAGAAAAGAGAAGAGAAGAGTTGTTGGCTCCTCTGCTAATCGCGCCAAAATTGTATAGCGCTCCTGTCACTTTGGAATTGTAATATTATTCTTGGTTTTGAGCTTTTTCTTTTTTGGACTCATTTTTCAGTCTAAAACTTACTTTCGACGGGAGATTGGCTTGGGATTCGGTCAAAGCTATCAGCCTGGGAACGAGTTGTTGACGTTTTCGCTCGCTTATTGGGGTATCTTTTTTTTGGGTTAGCGTTCCCCGCCCCTTCCGTCTTCATTCACGTTTGGTGGGCGCGGGACAGTATATTAGGATATTGAATCCTGAAATCGATGAGGAGTATAATTGGCAGTTGCGTAGGGCGGCGGCAGGGATCGATGAATATTTTCGTCGCGGCGATGAGTACAACTAATGGAGGACAACGAATAAAACCTAAGACATTTACTGAATTAAGTCATGCCCTCCCTTGTTTTTCTGGTTCTGACGCCCCCTTGCTGAAGAACCGGAAAAAACCGTCAATTGGTGATGTAATTGGAGGTTTTATTCGTTGTCCTCCATTAGCTGTACTCGCCGCAGAAAATATATATGTATGTATGTATATTTAGGGAGAATAAATTTGATCACCGGGAAAAATCCGATTTTACAGACCATTGCTTATGTGGTGACCTTGTTTTTTTCGCTGAGTTGTTACGATGCCACCAGCGAAACAGTAAGTAAGGCACTCGCAACAATTATGCTATCCCAAAAGGAAAAGTTGTATTGTTGTCTCAATTTGGAACTGGTTAGCATAATTTATTGATTAATCTCTATTACAACATACTTTTTATAAAAAGTGGCGATTAATTCTCGCAGCTCTTTTTCTAGTAGCGAAGTTTTTTAAGATTAGTTTGGAGCTCGGGAGTGCAAGGCGTACCTTGCGCGATATTATTAAAAAATAATACCATAAACAGCCGCATTCACTTCAACTACCTTGCCCTCACAGTCAAGCTTCCCATAAAAACAGCCTGCAAATTCTTGTTCGGTAGGCATATATTTTTCAACTATAAGTTTTGATTCCCTATGATAATTAACGTTGGTACAATCCCCACTGCTAAAAGGTGAATAAGAAAGCCTCAATCGAAATTGATCACCCTCAAATATACCGGGTGCCAATTTATTGACATCAAAATCAAGCAATTCAAAAAAACCCACTTCCTCAATATTGATTTCAACCAGAAAAAAATCATCCTGAATCCTTAAAGCTGGGTTAGCAAAACCCTGGAAAGGATTAGGAACCGTAATTGGAATATACTCTCCATCAACTTTCACTGTGATGCCTTGAGGGCATTTAATCTCATTCGTGGCAGACACCAGAGGGCTTTGACTGGAATTGGATTGACTTTTCGTTATACAAGCGGTTAGTGTTAAACCGACTAAAAAAAACGTGAGGACCAAATTTTGTTTGATCATTTTATCTTTGACATTCAATGTTAATTATTTATTTTTGAACAATAGCATAACCATTGAACATATTTCAAATAATTTGCCAAAACCTTGTCGCCGCCTATCAGTTTGGCTTACGGATTTACTCCGCTTAGTTCCGTTGCTTCGTTTGCGATACGAAGTAAGTGTTTATCAAAATCACGGATGAGCCCATTTAGGCACTGGAGCAATCCGATCAAAACCCGAAGATTTTTTGAGCTACACTGATGATGAAAATACCACCCCACTTATTTCAAAAAGCCGTTGAGCAAGCACAAGTCGCCATTTTGATCAGCGATTCACAAGACAACATCCCATACAGCAATCCTGCTGTCATACGCATTATCAGCCCCATCAATTTTTTAAACACAATTAAACAAACACTCAAAGACAAATGGGAACAATTACGCGCCAACCAAGAAAAAAGAAAAATTTATTGAGCAATAAATACGCTTTAAACCGGGTGACTATCAGCCCCCCCGTTGGTTTATATGTTCCGGCAAATGGTACCCTGAAACTGAACAACAAAGTTATTTATTGGTGACTGCCAAAGAAATCACCACGCTTAAACTACAACAAGAGGAAATACACACAAATGCCTTACGCGCCTTACTCGCTGAAGAAGAATTGAGCGAAGGGATGCGAGAAACCTTTCACCAACTCCAAGTCCCGATTAACCTTTTGTCTGCGGCACTCAGCCTATTAAAACGTCGTGTCGTGCTAAAAACAAAGACAGCCTATGCAGCGCTTTGCAACAAACATTAGATTCGGTCAATCATGCCGTTGAACAACTGCGTCAATCCTTTCCCATCTCCGACAGTGTGGTAGCCCCAGTCAACTTAAACGAACTCATCCGTGATATACTAACGATCTCCACTCAACGTTTACTAAAATATGACTCGTGCCGCCCTCATTGAAGCGGAACTTGAGGCCCTATTTAGAGTAGGTAAAGTACTGAGCCGCTCCCTCAAATTGCAAGATACCTTGCAAAGCCTTTTACAAGTACTACATGACTACGCCGGTATGCAGCATGGCATGGTAACATTACGCGACGACAAGGGCGAACTTTCCATCAGTGCCGTTTATGGCGGCGACAGACAAGCGCCCAGCGAAGTGCGCTATCGCCCGGGGGAGGGCATTGTCGGGACTATTTTACAAACGGGGCAACCGCTTATTATTGAACGTATTGCAGATGAGCCCCGTTTTTTAGATCGTTTAAGCCTTTATGATCCAAAATTGCCATTTATTGGTATCCCTATCCATCTTGCTGACACAGCTATTGGCGTACTCACTGCACAACCCAATAACGACGGATTACTTAAAGACCGTACCCGTTTTATGGAAATGGTAGCGCAATTGGTCGCACAAACCGTGCGTTTAGCCAATGAAATTGAACAACAACGGCGCGATTTAACTGATGAACGTGACCGTTTGCGTCGAGCCGTGCGTGGTAACTATGGATTTAACAACATTATCGGACACGCTCCTCCCATGGTACGGGTATTTGAATTAGTACGGCAAGTCGCAAAATGGAATACCACTGTACTGATTCGCGGCGAATCTGGCACTGGTAAAGAACTGATTGCCAACGCTATTCATTACAATTCTCCACGTAATAACAACGAATTTATCAAACTCAACTGCGCTGCCCTACCAGAAAATTTACTAGAGTCAGAACTTTTTGGGCATGAAAAAGGCGCATTTAGTGGCGCAATTAGCCAACACAAAGGGCGTTTTGAGCGGGCGCATGAAGGTAGCCTATTTTTAGACGAAATTGGCGACATTCCCCCAACATTTCAGGCAAAATTACTGCGCGTTTTGCAAGAGGGAGAATTTGAACGAGTGGGCGGCAGGCGCACTCTCAAAGTCGATGTCCGCATCATCACAGCGACAAATGTTGATCTTGAAACTCAAGTTGAGAAGAGTAAATTTCGTGAAGATCTCTATTACCGCCTCAATGTCATGCCGATCACATTGCCACCGCTGCGAGGACGCACTGAAGATATTCCAGAACTGGCACAATTTTTAGTCCATAAAATTGCCAAAAAACAAAGCCGCAAACTTCAAATAAAGGATAGTGGTATTCGACTTCTAATGCGCTACAATTGGCCAGGTAATGTACGCGAACTAGAAAATTGTTTAGAGCGGGCTGCCATTTTATGCGAAGGAGATGTGATAGATCGTAGCATTATCAGTATGACAGGGCTTGAGGAAAAAATTCCCCAGGCTAATAAATCTGCTCAAAAAATTGAAATTGGTCTTAATGATCCTAATTTGGACGAACGGGAGCGCGTCATCGCTGCCCTAGAGCAGGCTGGGTGGGTGCAAGCAAAGGCGGCTCGCTTATTGAATATGACTCCGCGCCAAATTGCGTATAGAATTCGGAAACTGAAGATTGAATTGCGGCGTATTTAGGCTTTCAGGGCAGTCGACGCGGAGCGTCGCGGCGTTAATTGTTTAGTGACTGAGGCGAAGCGGATTTCCTCCCGTAGGGAACTTCTTCCGAGGCAAAAGTTTTCGCTACCGCGAAAAATTTTTAGTTGTTTCGGGAATGGAGCTACGCGTATTTCCTCCCGTAGGGAACTTAAAACTTCAAAATCAATAATTTAGTATTAACTTATCAGAGTTTCGGGAAATCGTACCTCATTCCCGAAACAACAAAATAAATAATATCGTCGGCAAAAGTTTTTTTGAAAAAAAACTTTTGCCGACGATAGAAAGTTCCCTACGGGAGGAAATCGTACCTCATTCCCGAAACAACAAAAAAACTTTTGCCGGAGAAATAATATCAGAAAGTTCCCTACGGGAGGAAATAGTACCTCATTCCCGAAACAACAAACAGACAAACCTACAAAAACGAATGATGTTTGTCCGACTTATCCTTGTCCCAAAATACCAAGTAAAATTGAAAAAATTTTATCTGTATCTTCAGGTATGCGCTGGCTATGTATGTTCTTAACGATAATTTTCTGTTTTCGTTTGAGTATTGCAAAACGCCATATTTCACCAATCGTAACAACTCCATAAAGTAACTCTGGTGAATTTTCTTGTTCATATCGATCAAGTGCTATTAATTCAGCCGCAAGTTGGTTAAATCCTTTATCTAAATCACCCTTTTTAGCTTCAATGACGATAAGTTCTTGGCTTGAGCGTATTAAATAGTCCAAAAAGCCGCCTAGCTTGTCGTCAATTTCAATGGGATATTCAACATTGATTTTGGCGTCACAATGACGAATCATTTCTAACAGCAGGGGAGCGATCAAAAAATATCTTTTTGCTATTTCTGAATTGAGTGTTATTTTGGGCAGAATATCGTAGTAAGTTTGTTGTAATTTTTTTATTATTTGCTTATCAACAGAACTATCCATTGGAAGTTGAATAATTTCCGTAGATAGCGAATAACCAAATTCAGCCACAATTTCTTCAGTAGGATTATTAAGTTCAAAATAATCACTGAAGGTGTATTTTTTGTCTTTTTTGAAAATTGATTTAGTCATGTTACAAACAAGTCGTGGTTGGGATAGGGCTTTTATAACATGTCAGCTAATTAAATTCCTTACATAATTGCTTATGATAACAATTAATTAAATTAATAATGGAATTCTGATTGCCATATACGTCAGCGTGACCGACGTGCCAAACATCCTCCCGATTATCATATCGTCATTCTCGTTGCAGGACGCTCCGCGTCCGAGCAGGCATTCCTTTGCTCCGCGTGGGAACAAATCGTCAACTGTTTGAAGTGGTTTATACGGGTCAGAAAACGGGTGTTGTGGTACATCCTTTGTTTGTGCAGACGGGTAGTTTGGCTCTGCCAAGATAAGATCCCTCCTGTCGTCGGGACAAGCCTTGGACTCCTTAATCGCACTGTCATTTCGACGCGAGGATAAATCTTACTCGCCTTAGTCGAAATGACAAGGCTAGATTTCTCCTTTCGTCGAAATGACAAGGCTAGATTTCTCCTTTCGTCGAAATGACAAGGCTAGATTTTTCCTTTCGTCGAAATGACAAGGCTAGATTTCTCCTTTCGTCGAAATGACAAGGCTAGATTTCTCCTTTCGTCGAAATGACAAGGCGCCTAAACAAGTTTTATTCAACATCCACTATCAATTCTTTCGTACCCCAAAACGTCACACCCGAATTTCCCTTGGCTGCCGCCGCTATAAATGCCTTCCATTCTATCGGCTCTGATGTCACTATCGCCTTAAAATATTCTTGTCCCCTTTCTAAAGCTATTTGCTTCACTGTCGTGACATTTTCTTGTCCCTGTAAATTGCCATACTCTTTTCCCACTTCCACAAATTCATTGAAAATCAGAGACAATTTCCCAGCCGGCGATACATTGAGTAATGTTAAATAGGCTCGGGGGCCTTTATTTATTCCTTTGATTTCATAATAAATCTTGACAGGTTGACCGCTAATGAACCGTGTTTTTCTGCGCTCATCAAACCACAAGTCGATTGTGCCATCAGGATTATGCAGACGTTTCAATTGTGCCACGATATCGGGCTCTGAATTCGGGACGGGTTTTTCAGCAATGGGCGGTGACGGCTCAATTTCAGGCTTGTTTGGAGATTGGTTTTTAGGGGGTTGCGATTCCCACCAGTCTGCCAAAAACAGTTCTATCATTATCAACAGAATTCCCACTATCAGTGCTGATATGATACCCAAAAACCATTTTTTTATTTTCGATTGTTCAGCCATCAATCCACCTCAATTTCCACCCGCCGATTTTGTGCCCAAGCCGCAGGATTCTCTCCAGATACGAGAGGCTCGCGGTAGCCATGAGCGTGTATTTTTATACGTGTAATTGAAACGCCTAGCTCATCTAAGGCATGGGCAACGGTGGTAGCGCGATCTTGTGACAATTTCCAATTGAGTCTCTCGCTTTCTGCTACGCTGACTTTTTTGAACTGTTGGGTGTCGGTATGTCCATGTATATGAACCACGCGATTATAGAGATTTCGCAATGCCGCCGCGATTTCTTTCAATTGGCGTTCTGAGCCCGATTGTAAGCTTGCTTTGCCGGTGTCAAATTGAAAATTGCGAAAAATATGTTTTTGCATTATCGGGCTTGCTTTCAATCCACATTCAGTAATCATACGCTCAAGGTTTTGCCGCCGCGCGTACAGCACCAGCAGACTTTCCCGATCTATAATTTCTCCTTCTTCGGTGACGGCATAACGGTTTGTTTTCAAAAACGCGATTACCCGTGCCTTGGAATCGGGATCGTTTTGACAAGCATGAAGGTGCGCTTCCAAGCTGAGTGGAAATCGTCCCTGTTTGTAATAAACTTCGCCCAAGCCATACCAGGCATTTGAGTATTTGGGCTGCGCTTGGATAGCTCGACGGTAGTGTTCAATGGCTTGGGTATAATTTTGTTCTTGTTCAAAAATATGCGCCAAATTGTTGTGGGCTTGGGGATGCTTTGGACAGAGTTGTATGGCTTGGTTGAGTATCCGCTTTTGTTGGGGATAGTGTTGCCTTTCATCGGGTAAATCTAGGGCTTGGTTGTTTAAGAGACTGGCACGGTGACAGTCTTGGTATGCTATGACGGGGGTGTAAAGGTGTAGTGTGGTGAGACAGATAATGAGTCGAGTCAACATGTTGTTCTCCTGATTAAACTACAAGGATTGCATTTGTTGCAAATTAAGCCATGAAATTTATTTCATGGCTTAATTATAGCTATGTATGTTAATGGTCTTCAAAACCAAGTTGTTGTAATTTTTCTAAAAAATATTTTGCGCTAGGACAATTGGGGTGATTAGCGGCGCGTTCTATTGAAAAACCAAATTGATTTATCATGGCTCTGGCAAAACGTTTTTTTCTGGTGCCGGGGCCCCGTCCATCCTTGTGATGATGTTTGGCAATTTCTTTTAGATGTTCCCAAGGCATATCAGAAGTTTTTTCGGGCATAAGCTCTCCTTGAAAATCATCATTTTTGAGCCAACAACGCATTGCTTCCGTATCAGCTATAAACCATGCTTCTAACGCTTTTTTTGCCACCACAATTTGATCAACCCCTTCTTCACCAAGATGTTCCTTAGCAACAGTAATACAAGGCTCACATTCTAAATCCGTAAGTACCATTATTTTATCAGGGCTCGCTAGACGACAATTTGCGATAGATGTACTAATATTTTTGGGACATAAATTACCTCTACCGCGAGTATTCACAACCTTGCAAATTTCAAGGTGATATTGTGCCGCCCAGTTACGGAACTGACTAGATTTTACCAAGATTTCTTCACAATCACCTTCAACCACAAATCCAACTTTTACCATGGCAATCCCCCATCTAACGCGTTAGTTAACCATGCTTCGTCTAAAGTGGAGGCTAACTGATCAACAATTTGCACTGGTTTCATTTCGGTTTTGCCTTGCTTTTTATCAACTAACCATAACTCATGATTTTTCAAACATCTTACCAAGGCTTCGTTATGAGTTGTCACCCAAATGGGATGTTCATAAGTGGCTTGTTCATGAAAACCGTCAACTAATTCTATAATCGCCTTAGGATGTAAACCACGTTCTGGTTCTTCGATTAAAGTCATTCCAAGGGATGGGCGATCAAGTATGGCAACCAATAGGCTTAATAGATAAATTGTACCATCAGAAATTAAATGTGCCGGGAAAGCTTTGTTTACGCATTCTTCTTTGAAGGCTAATACAGTGCTGCCCGTTAATCTTTCATTTTGGATTTGTACCTGTTCTAAACCGGGGACAATTAATTCTATCCATTCTAAGATAGTTTCACGGATTTCATCATTGCTTTCTAAACGACTTAATACAGCGGCTAAATTGTGCCCATTATGATTCAATTCAGAGTCATCATAGTCTTTAACCGGCGATTTGGCTTCCAGTGGATCAATCCGATATAAACGAAAATGATTAAATAGGTGAATCTTTTGAGGGGAAAAAATGGGTAAAAATGATTTACCACTACGGATAAATGCCTGTTTACCCTCTTCATTGTCTTTAAAAATATCATTCACCGTCCATTTTTTGCCACCCTCCAAAATATATTCTTCCAAGAGGGGGGAAGTATCTAATTGGTGAATTTCAAGATGGTATGTGAGCGTCTCGGTATCCAATTCAAATACCGCTTCAAATTCAAACACACGCGCCGCTTCGAAATTCCGCATTAAACAATGAATATTCTTAAAGCCACCATGTTTCTTGATAGCTTTGTCAGCGCCAAATTGAATAACTGAGTTAACAAAATCCAAGGCGTCAAAGAAATTAGTCTTTCCCGCGCCATTTGGCCCTGCAAAAACAGAAAAAGGTTTAATATCATGTAGTTCTAGCACATCAATACTACGGTAATTAGCGATTTTAAGATAAGGTATCGTGCCAGTCATTAGTTATTACCTTGTGTTTGTTCATAGAAATGTTTTTCTCGTTCCCACGCTCCGCGTGGGAATGCCTGCTTAGACGCTCCGCGTCCGGCAAGCGCCAAACCTCCTCCCGACTATCAATCATATCATCATTCTCGTTGCAGGACGCGGAGCGTCCGGGCCTGCATTCCCACGCAGAGCGTGGGAACGAGAAAGATGTTTCGGGAATGGAGCGGAGCGGATTTCCCGAAACTATTTCCGAGCCAACACAAAATCCAAAAACTTCCCAGTTCCGGTGAGTCTGGGTATCGTCGGCTGCTGAAGTCCATCGGTCAAATCAGCGACTTGCTCCATGACATGACGGCGGAGCGGATCAAACAGCACTCGCCCCTTTTTGTCAGCCGCGTCTCCATTGAGTCCATCCAGCAATGCCTTTGCAAAGGCACTATGTCCCCATCTCTCGTCTTCTTGTGAGACATCACTGCCTGAACTGGATGCAAACACTATCACGCCGCTATTATTGGCTCCCCTTAAAAATCGGTCGGGACGTGCTTCTTCGTCTTGGGCGCGTTGTTTCCAGTCGGGATTGACGATATTTCCGGCGCGGCAGGTGTCCACGAGCATAAATACATGCGCTTTGAGTTTATAAATGGGTTCAAAGACTTGCCACGATGCGCCGCTGGCTTGCAAAAAGTCTGGTGAGGCATCGTAGGTGAGAAAGTGATAGCCCTTCGGGGTATTCATGCCGTGCCCGGAGATATATATAATGGCAATGTCGCCTATTTGAGCCTTTTCAAAAAAACGGCTGATGGCTTTTATTAGGTTGATCCGCGTGGCTTGCTGATCTGTCAGGGTTTTGATAAAGACTTGGTTATAAGTACGCCCCTGTTGTTTTTTAAAGGTTTCAGCCAGTTTGGTGACATCTTTAACTGGATATTTGAGTGGCAAGCTGGGATGGGCTGCGACTCCAATTCCTAAGTAATATAAGTCAGGCTTTTTAACGACGGTGCCTTTGCGTATGACTAGGATACTACGGCGTTCGACGGCGCCGGCTTGTCCGCGGACTTCGACTTCAATCCAGTTTTCGCCAATCTGCAAGGGGACTTGTCGGCTGTAAGCTTGCACTTTTGAGCCGGTGACTTTGGCACGGTCACGTTTGCCTTTTTCTTTGCCGACTGGACGTCCATTGACTTTGAAGGTGAGGGATTCTGCATTATCGACAATGATCTGGGTTTCGACTTTGACAGTTATCTTGGTTCGTTGAGTTTGATAGCCCTTTTGGGGGGACACAAACCAGATTTTGGGCGGTTGGACTTGGGCGATTTGTATGGGTTGTGCGCCGTGAGTGGCAATGGCTTGTTGTGTGTCTCCTAGTTTTATGGCTAGTTTTACGATGTCGGGGCGGTGGTAAATGGCTTCGTATTGGTCGATGCTGTAGGATTGGGTTCCAATACTAACATTGATATATTTGGCTCCGTTGAGGGATGCTGTGTAATAGCCTTCAGGGGTGATCGTTACCCATTCGCCATCGTCAAAACCGACCATCTGGGCAATTTCATCCCCTGTTTGGATATTCCATAAACGTATCGTGCTATCCCCACTACCTGATAATGCGAGTTTGCCATCGGGGGAGAACGCTATTGCTTTTACATCATAGGAATGTCCTTTGAAAGTTTGAATCTCGCGCCCACTTGAAACTTCCCACAGTTTCAGCGTAGAAGCTCCACCCGACAAAGCGAGTTTGCCATCGGGGCTGAACGCCACAGCTTCTACAGAAGAGGAATGTCCGGTAAAGGAACGAATCTCGCGCCCATTTGAAACCAACCACAGTTTCAGCGTCTTCTCAAAGGAACCCGACAAGGCGAGTTTGCCATCGGGGCTGAACGCCACGGCTTTTACAGATTCTCTGGTCAAGGAACGAATCTCGCGCCCACTTGAAACTTCCCACAATTTCAACATATCATATCCACCCGACAAAGCGAATTTGCCATCGGGGGAGAACGCCACTGTTTGTACTTCTACAATACTGGAAGATTCTTTGAAGAAAGTCCGAATCTCGCGCCCACTTGAAACCTCCCACAGTTTCAGCGTCTTATAACCCGACAAGGCGAGTTTGCCATCGGGGCTGAACGCCACTGCCCATACAGGAGCGGAATGTCCGGTAAAGGAACGAATCTCGCGCCCACTTGAAACTTCCCAGAGTTTTAGCGTATTATCATAAGAACCCGACAAAGCGAGTTTGCCATCGGGGCTGAACGCCACGGCGGAAACAGAGTGGGAATGTCCGGTAAAGGAACGAATCTCGCGCCCACTTGATACATCCCACAGTTTGAGTTCCCCCTCGCCAAACAGGACCCCAGAACCCGACAAGGCGAGTCTGCCATCGGGGCTGAACGCAACGGCGTTTACCCAAAAGGAATGTCCGGTAAAGGAACGAATCTCGCGCCCACTTGAAACCTTCCACAGTTTTAGCGTCTTATCCAGACTGCCCGACAAGGCGAGTTTGCCATCGGGGCTGAACGCCACGGCGTCAACACGAGAGGAATGTCCGGTCAAGGAACGAATCTTGCGCCCACTTGAAACCTCCCACAGTTTCAGCGTATTATCAGAAGAACCCGACAAGGCGAGTTTGCCATCGGGGCTGAACGCCACGGCCATTACAGTGCTGGAATGTCCGGTAAAGGAACGAATCTCGCGCCCACTTTTCACTTCCCACAGTTTCAGCGTCTTATCAGAAGAACCCGACAAGGCGAGTTTGCCATCGGGGCTGAACGCCACGGCCATTACAGCGCTGGAGGTAAAGGAACGAATCTCGCGCCCACTTGAAACCTCCCACAGTTTCAGCGTATTATCAGAAGAACCCGACAAGGCGAGTTTGCCATCGGGGCTGAACGCCACGGCTTGTATCCAATCGGAATGTCCGGTAAAGGAACGAATCTCGCGCCCACTTGAAACCTCCCACAGTTTCAGCGTATTATCCCAACTGCCCGACAAGGCGAGTTTGCCATCGGGGCTGAACGCCACGGCCGATACAATTGAGGAATGTCCCAATTGAACAAAAACTTCATGCTTTGTGCTTGTTGGAGTGTTTAATATGGCTTGTAATCTGGTTTTTTCTAATTCATCCTCTTGGCGTAAACGAGCTTGAATAGCTTGTATGCGGGTTTTTACGTCATCCACTAAACCTATACGTTTTTGATAAGTTTGGACTTTGGATTGTTGTCCTCTCCGGTTCGCACGGTTCATCCAGCTTTGATAACGCGCTTTAATCCGATCTAAGCCCCGCCAAGCCTCGCTATTCGTTGGGTATTTTTTTAGCACCGCCTCGTAACACGCCAGCGCTGTCCCGCCTTCGCCCGTGGTTAAACGCTTGGCTTTAAAATGGATTTCGCACTCCGCTAACTTTTGCGATAAATCGAAAGCATGCCCGCCCATGCTTATAAAAATTAAACTCAAAAATAGGCTGATATATTGCATGATTGAATCCTCTTGGTCATTTATTATGTGTGTGTGAGCCTTACAGTTTCGGGAAATCCGCTCCGCTCCATTCCCGAAACAACGAATTTTCAAGCCACAATATTGATTGCTCAGGTTTTTATTCGTTGTTCTACATTAGTTGTACTCACCATTAGTTGTTTAGTGACTGAAGCGCAGCGGATTTCCTCCCGTAGGGAACTTCAAACTTCAAAATCAATAATTTAGTCTTAACTTGTCTAGTATCCAGGAGTACACCGTCTTGGAATAATTTATTATATATCGTAAAATAGCTGTTACTCGATGTTCAAGTTTTTTTGTCGCCGTGTTGAGTACGACGAATGGTACACAACGAATAATCAGGCAATAAGCCACAATATTGATTGCTCAGGTTTTTATTCGTTGTCCTACATTAGTTGTACTCACCATTGCAAAAAAAAAACTTGAACATCGAGTGTTACTATTTTACAACGAACGCATAATAAGAAAATGGACAGGTACTATCACGCGATTTTAGCCAGCGAGCTGGCTGAACATCGACAAATGGCTTTTGTTTCTGGTGCTAGGCAGGTGGGTAAAACCACTATGGCTAAACAAATTAGTCAACATTTCCAATCTACTCTATATTTAAACTGGGATGACACCGAGCATCGCCAACTCATCTTGGCTGAGACAACAGCCTTGGTTGAGGCTTTAGGCTTAAACCAGTCAAAAACGCATTTTCCATTACTTGTTCTCGATGAAATTCATAAGTATTCGCATTGGAAGTCATATTTAAAAGGCCTATTTGACCGATTTGAAGGACGGCTGGCTATCTTAGTCACCGGCAGTGCTAGGATGGACGTTTTCAAAAAAGGTGGTGATAGTCTCAATTATCGGCTTCATCCGTTAAGTGTCGCTGAATTGATTGATTTTGATTGGAACAGGGATAAATTGATTCAAGCACCAAGGGCTTTAGAGGCGGAATCATACAGTAATTTACTTCAATTTGGTGGTTTTCCAGAACCTTTTTTAGAAGCTAATCAAGGTTTTTCCCATCCTTGGCGAAGCTCACGACGACAGCAGTTGATTCGAGAAGAGATTCGTGATGTCACCAAGGTACAGAAGATTGAAAAACTAGAAAAGTTGGTGATTTTATTGGAAAAACAAGCAGGGCAAGTCACAAAATACAGTAGCCTTGCTAAACAGTTGCGCGTGTCGGTGGATACCGTCCGTCGTTGGTTGGATGCGTTGGAGGGACTTTATTATTGTTACCGCATTCGCCCTTGGTATCAAAATCTCGCCAAGGCGCCGCGAAAAGAGCCTAAAACCTATTTATGGGATTGGTCAGGCATTTCTGATGAGGGGACAAAAGCCGAAAATTTGGTAGCGTCGCATTTGCTTAAAGCTGTTCATGCGTGGACGGACATTGGGTTGGGTGAGTTTGATTTGTATTATTTGCGAACCAAGGATCAAAAGGAGGTGGATTTTTTGGTGACACAAGATCAAAAACCTTGGATGTTAGTCGAGGTTAAAAGTTCTATGGAGGCGGCATTGAATCCGTACTTGGCTTGGTTTCAGGCAAAAACTGGGGCTAAATATGCTGTTCAAGTGACAATGGATGCTGATTTTGTCGAAGAGGATTGTTTTCAGCATGGCGAGCCCATTAAAGTACCAGCTCGAACCTTTTTATCTCAGTTAGTCTAACTACATTGGTGGATAGCAATCTAAAAATCCTATTTCTTTAAGAAATAGGATTTTTTAAATGGTATTAAGCTGATGGACCAGCAGCCAATATTTCTGGCGTGGCTTGATCAGCGTACTCTTACTTTAAAACACCAAAAACACCAAATCAGGGGTTGGTTATGTTTAAGGGGTAAGCTCCCTGGGGTGATAAAACATCTATCACCTTTGTCAAAAAACGAATCAAAATATTTCTAGCCCCATGTATATCCCGGTTCACCCTTTTTCCTTGGAAAAGAA
>Ga0209780_1001629_pt1 | contig 15083 bp, 19 predicted proteins | sample WorMetexBAHAMAS2_FD_187384 | JGI IMG/M metagenome (GOLD analysis project Ga0209780, IMG submission 187384) | Marine gutless worms symbiont microbial communities from Max Planck institute for Marine Microbiology, Germany - Inanidrilus exumae... | ecosystem: Host-associated > Annelida > Digestive... | reverse complement strand
CGACTTTATTATTACATAAATAGCTAGTATATAATACTACGGTTCCCGATGCCATGGAGATCTGCTTTGTAATCAAACAACACGTCTTGATCAGACCAAAACTTATCTAAACGGTTTTTAAAGGCGTTAATAGTTTCTGCAAAAACGACAAAATTAGACAAACTGTTCTAGACTACACTGGTATGCCTACTGTGCGACTGTCTATGCAAGCGTCCAAAGATAACAAGTGGTAAAGTAATTTGACATAAGGGCAGGCGCATCACCGCCGTAGACGGATGGTTCAATGTAATTCGACATGTGACGGCAATGTGTCCCTTGCCAGGGCCAGCGGCAAACAATATACTCAGAATGCCAAAATTTTCATCCAAATCGCTTCACTTCCGGCGGAGTTATATCCGAACGCGTGAACACTGTCAAAACGCGCCATAAACACCATGCAGCTTTTGTGATTTCAGAATACGGGCACACAGTTCAGCTCCAGAATTGTCACCTGTGTTGAAGACGTCTACTAGTCGCTCCACAGGACGTGAGATTCTCCCCTCCTGTATCTCCATGTACCGCAGCAGCAATATCTAAAAACTCGTCTCAGTGACCTGCCCTCAACGCTAAGATCGCCAAATGTGTGGCTCTCCCCGGTCGCAAATACAGTTGCTTCTCTTTTGCGGCTGTCGTATGTGCCATCAGCAATAATGGAACACTTCTTGTGAGGCTGCAAGTCCGCAACAATCTGCTGCTGGATAACTAACATTTTGTATTTTCCACATCCCCTGAGCTGACAAAATTCCCCCTAAGAACTTCAAGAACTTTTATACGCTTTGAGCGTAGTCCTATATGAGCGTAGACGCCCCTGGACTGAAGCTTAGCTTCATGCCGAATAATTAATAATTTTAGCATATCTAGACTCTTTATAAAGACTGGTTCCATGCTTCTATCGTCAAAAGGAACAAGGCAATCGTAGACAGCAGACTTGGCTCGCGGTGTGAAATTGCACCCTTAACCATGGTGTATTTTAAGGAAGTTTTTAGACTCCACAACACTCCCGTCCCTCCTCTCCCTTTCCTTCCACTCTCATCCGTTCCTTTCCACTCCCTCCCATAGAAGTAGGCCCCTTAAATCCAGCTAAGGGGTTTGGGGGATCGCTGTAAGCTCTCCCAGCAGGGTCTGGGCAGAGCGCCAGCTGAAATTGGATTTTGGCGCATTTTAGCCTTAAAGTAAGTAAGTAAATGGCTTATATAGCGCCAAGGTCTTTAGAAGAATCAGGGCGCATAGACGAAGATATTCTAGGCAAGATGGGCAGCCGAAATGGGATGGGCATGGTTTTACTGCACGCTTAAAGTATACCCTGCCCTTAACTATATACTTCCTTTAACCTATTAGGTTATAATAATTGTAGACTGACGCAACTAGGCCTAATTGGCACATATGATGAGATGTAAATCTTTAGTCTTTACAAATTAACGGTAATAAAAGTTATTTCTTGCACAGTTACTGTCTGTAATCGTTAACGAAACAAGCCTAATAGCTCCCATTTGCTGTATGTTGCCTAATGGTGATTACAAATGAATCGCATAATGCCGTGATTTACATGCGATCATCAACAGCGAAACGTACGTTTGGGGGGTACGTACATTCCGGTGCATTAAGAGTGTAAATGACAGGGAAAGACTGAATTGATTCCAACAATAAAAATTGAAACTAGACAGCCTGTATAAGAGATTATTTTATTTTGGCCGTGAGTTTCCGGAGATCTGTTATCATTGCGGAGATCTGGCGGCCTGAAGTCGCCAGAATTGGAACATTTTCGAGAAATTTCTGCGTTTTTTTGAAAAAACGACCCCTTATGATAAAATTTTAAAAATTCTGTTCGGAAAGCTTACATCGCGACACCGATCGACGTCGTATGCAAAACTCGTGAAAATTGTCCGACGGGAAATCGGTGAAATTGTGCGTTACCTGACCAGAAAAACAAAATTTCGGCTCCCTCTCAAACTGTCGCTACTGAGCGGATCGCGCCCAAACTCTGCCATGGCCAGCCCCCAACATTTGGCTCACAACGTTCAAAATTTCATACAAATCGGTTCACTTTCGATGGAGTTATAGCCGGCCGCGTGAAGGCCGTCAAAACGCGCCCTAAAGCGAATCCAATACTCGGCGAAGCTATAGCTTCTCGCCGAGTAATAATGGTGTAGTTGGCACGTTAGTTTAGTTGAACGTACAGATAACGTTCTTTATGCAGCGTACCATCATACAATAATTGCTCATTTGTATCCGCCTGCTTAGTCTTGCTCTCTCAGCCTCTCCCTCTTAACGTCGGTAGCGCGATTAGCCTAATGACGCCATAAAATGCATCATTTCGTTCTGATCGCATATTTTGACCGTCCCAAAACTAAGATTAACACTTTATTAAGTATACATAAACGGTAAACCGACAGAAAAATTATTTCTGTCCACACCTTTCGAATCAGTGACCCTTTGGACCAGTGACCCTTTGTACTAGTATGATCTGTAATCATGTAAAATGCCAGTCGTTTTATATCACTATTCTCACTATAATGTTTCTCTTTACATTTTGCTTTCTGTTTAGAAGAATGCAAGAGGTCTTGAAACATACCAGGTTCTTGTTTCAAACACAACTTTCACAGTTACAAATTTCATATTACACAAGTTACTACAATTTAGGCTTATAAGAAAGATCGACATCGTTTTGCGTTTTTTTCCAACAAACTAGCAAGGCTGTGCAAACGCAGTTCTCCAAGGTTCAAGCAAATAACAGCCATGCAGACGTTTATCAGCTCTTTATCTGACGAAATGACCGAACATACACAGAGATATTCTGCTATACAGAAATTGCTTTAACAGAATAATAATTACAAAAACTTGAAGAAAGAGACCTCTGCAAGTTCACTAGGCATGAGTGCAGCACTGGCAACAGAAAGCACAGCAGGCACAGTAATGTGTACAGCACACAGAAACATATCACAACACTGGAACATATGTACCAGACCGAACTGATACCGCTCACATACACAATAACCTGAGCCGTCCTGCTATGCCACAGCCGACGAACTGCTGCCTGTTACTGTAGACTCGCAGTCAACGGCTGCATCGGCAACTGCAGCAGATGGTGTACCTCCAGCTGCAGACGAAGCGTATGATATAGGCAACACAGAACTGGAAGCATCAGCTGCTACTGCGCCGCCAGCAACGGAGTCAACTGTTTGCACTGGTTCGCCACTCACTGTTGCGCTGTATGTTGTATCAGATGGGACCAAGTCACTGGTAGCAACAGTTTCACCAACTCCATTCTCAACTGGCCTCTTCAACTTCTCTAACTCCTCTTTCAGCTGACTGTAATGTCGCTGTGCAATAAGAAACAACAGTACATCAGCTAAAAGGTATTACATGCTTATGTCACGATCAAACAAACATACAATGTACAGCAGTTGCAGTTTAGAGATAATTACCATATCTGTTCAAAATTCAATGCATAAAATCAGTGGAACTGACTACATTACAGCTTTGCCATGACAGCCAGCAAATCAAAGTAACAACAGCATGAATGTTTGTGACTGACACTGAAGCCTCTGCTGCTACATCTTACTACATGTACTTAGGCAAACAACTGAGAATAATGGTCACTACAGAATTAACTGACCAACAAATTATCTGGTACAAAGACATAACTTTTCAGCGATCATGGTGCACGTAAAATAAATAAGGAGAAATTGTAAAAGCCAGAGCAATTTGATGTCAATGAAACGTTCTTATGAGGAACATGAAACTGATGGGCGGCGGATGCCAAACCTTGAGCGAAGTGCAGCTGTGAGCAATGCTACGTCCAACTCTCTTATCAGTGCTGTATGTCTCCAAGTCACTGATCCAGTCCTCCACCTGTGCGACGATCTCGTTCTTCTTCAGCCAGAAATGCCACTCAATCACCTGCCAATCACCAATAATCAGTGTCACCTTGCTAACGGCCAACTTCGATACACCATATTTGCATAAATCTGCACTCGCCATGGTGGCATATGACTACCACTTTTCATTTTAACAAGCCTATTTTTCGTGGCTTATTTCAGTTCCTGTGAGGTGTATCCCACAGATACAGGCACTGTTCACGTAGGTTTTTACATGTCGCTTTCACAAATGTGCAGCAGCATCAAAACAACGAAAATAATAAATATGATTATTCAAAGAAACTTCATCATGAATGTTGGTCAACTCGCTGTGTCAAAATCACACGACAGTGTAATTGCACAAAACAAGCACCAGCATACAAAATTACGAAATCATCACAACCAGTGTATACCTATGCAATAGTTGTTGTGAATAATTTGCTACCGAGATTACCTAAGAATGCTGCACACCAGACATGATGCCAAGCCGAGCTAACCTGTCGGAAGCACGGAGATGAGTTACGTAGCATCTCGAGCATTGCCCATTTGGTTGTTGCCTGCCGTATGTTTGCATCATATTCACGAGAACTCGCAGTTCCTGATGGCGTTCCACGAGAACGCTCATAACCTGGCTCATTGAAGTATGGCTCAGAAACGAGAATCAGCGACTGGATCGAAACCAATACCTGCATAACCGCAATCTTTCTGAGCTCAGTTTGACTGAGTTTAGTATCACAACTTCGTGAACAGTAGCGAAATAATCATACATGCAGACTAAGCTAACCACAAATAAGAAAGTTGGAAATGTAAAATAAAAATATATACAAAAATGCTGCATCAGCAACTAGATGCATGGGAAAGCTCAGCGTGAGCATGCCTGACATTCTGTTGTTCTAGACTGTAAGCTTGTGCCACTACATAACACGTGCCAAGAGTTTGCCTGCTATCTGTTATACAACGTCCATGTGGTAAGGTTGTCAGTGACTCCCAATGCGCAAAATTTAGAAGGTGGGCAAAAACTCGCCAACCGTTCTCAGCCTGTTTATGGACCAAAGTTCCCCGAATTTGGGGGTATATAAGGGAGTCCCTGTAGATTGACAAGTTTCTTTCCGATTGCTGATATCATGTTCTATTGCAGAGATATGTTCGGTCAAAGTTCAAAGTCGGTCCCAAAGTTTTCACCCCCAGCCCGTGTGGGGTAAATTCCTGGGGGAGTTTGTACAAAATTTTTCAAGTAGCAGTCATAAGTGAACGTGTGGCCAAGTTTGGTTGAGATCCGTTCAGTGACCTCAGAGATTAGGCGTCAAAAAAGAAGAAAGAAAAAACCACAGCATTTTACCTTTAGCATTGCGATGCCGTGTGGGCTAACAAGCCACAAAAGCAAACATCAAAACAATATAAAACACACACAAAGCAAGTTCACAATTATTTGTTTACCTGCAAGAAGCTAGATGTTTGTGGACTCCATTTCTCTTCAGGACGACCATGCCAAGTATTCAAAACACTGAGACATACCTGCGAGCAAATAGACACGAAATACACAACAATTTACGATACACACATTACAAAGTGTCAAAAAATAAAGAGGACGACTGCATGAAATTGAGTAACCATCGACCACCTTTCCATCATTGTACAGGTTCGGGTTGAAGCGCACAGTGTGGTTGCCGGTTGTCTCCAAGTTAATAAGTGGAGGAGAGTTTGGATAGTCAACCGGAAAATATACATCAAACTCGAAGCAGCCATTGGCATATGGCGTGTCAGCTGGACCAGTCATCAACACCTGAAAAACACAATTTATCATTCTTCAAAACAATTTCACACTTCATGCTGCTGTGTCGTATAAAGATATTTGCATCTGTATATTTTCATATCGATATTATATATTCTCGTGTCATAATAATTATTACATTCTGAATGTACAACAGTCATGATTAGATATTTAATTTAATGTACTTTGAACAAACAATTATTGCAATCGAACACATACTTACACTCATTAAATTCAGCACTGATCACAAAGTGATCAGCACACAAAAATACAACATCAAGAGTAATATATCTGCAAGTTTTACATGGTATCATATATAGCTACTTACAATCATTAACAGCTTAAAGGACAACTGCAAAATAATGAATGAGACAATATACTAATGTTGCAGAGCCACAGAATAAATTTAATCCCTGTTGTTTTCAACTAGTTAGTTAGTTGGAGTTTAACGTCCCTTTTCAGCACAAATATGGCTATATCAGAGACGAAATGTAAGGGGTGGAGAGCTATCCCTACCCAGTAAAGGAAAGCCAGCAATATATTAACCTCAACTCGGCCACCTTCTTGTTCAGCAGCCACCCAAAAAGGGAAATGGATCGACAGGCTCATTACGCTAGTGCCTACAACAGGGGGAGACAACTATCACACTGCAAGACAAAACTACCGATAAATCAAACACGACAAAAACAAGCATGCATCCTTAACTAAAAATACATATAACACAAAATCAACACAAAAAACTAAAGCTAGGTTTAGTCGCTTCCTACGACATCCGGCCTGGAAATGGAGTGAACTATTTTGGTAGAATGGGAAGGGATGATAAAGCAAGAAAATAGATGAAGCGAGTAAGAAATGCAAAAGGGAATAGTAAAAGATACTAAAAACAGAGTAGAAGGTGGGAAAGTGGGAAAGTGAAGGAATAAAGGGGGGTTGCCCCGGGCCCACACGGGGCTGTTTTCAACTAGTAACACAGAATAACACAACACTTGAGGCCATATTGTGGACTTTTGTACAACCTTCATTATGCAAAATAAATGTCGGTCAAAGAAAAGTGAACCAAAATAATTGAGTACTATGCCATATTGGTTATTTCACAAATGTTATACTCCAAATCAAGTACAAAGTGACATGATAAGTAAAGTTAGTGATGTACCTTCATGACATCAAGTCGTTCTTCATCACACCTAACAAACACGCTGCTGCTTGCTGACAGAGGCAATGATGTCGACAGTGTCACAGCTTCTTGTGCCAAACGACGTGCTCGTGATGCGTTGCTGATGTCACCTGCTGCCTTCACGTTTGTCTCATAGTGATGTGCCACGAGGAACCGAATGCCACTGCTCTCGTCCGACACCATCCTGAATGTGTCTGACAGATGAAACACAGCAAGCAGGCTATACCAGCATAGTACATGCATGCTAACATAACATCTACCATGTACAAAACAACCAAAATCACGTGATGAATAATGAATGCTATCTGCCATAACATTTCGATATTCTCTTTGCAGCCAACCAACTCAGTTATCATCCAACTGCTCATAGGTAGATCAAGTGTTTGACGACAAAAGTCTGATGCAATAGCATTAAAAACAACAAGTATAATAACAACAACTACAACTGTGCAATAAGAACACAAAACTGAACAGAAAGCTGTTGTGTATATAAAGAAAAGGTAAACAAATTTTGAGAAACATGAGGTTAACAATGACTGATTTACAAAAAGCAAAAGCTGAAATAGCATAGTATATGCCAGTGTACTGTAATTATAATTTTCTGTAAAGTCACGGAAAGCTGCCGTAAAATTGTAACAATATTAAACAAGAACAGAACACTTATGACAGAAGGACATTAAAGGTTTGAATGGCTCACCGAACTGAAGTTCCTTCATAACTGCAATGTAACGCTCCTCCTCATTGTGGCTTAATCGACCAGCCACACAAGATGCCTCACCAATCAGCTTTGTATTCACTTCAGCACTCACCGATTCTGCCAAAAAATTAACTTCACAGATTGCTGGTAAGAAAACATATTGCTGTATGACCGACTACAACAAACTCAGTTGATTGGTTGAAATATGGTCACGTAAAGTTCTCCATAATCAAACAGTGAATGAACGATGCACAACGGCTGCAGGTCAAGGTAAGTCACTGAAAATGTCATAAAATTATGTTTTTTGTGCAACGTTAAATTTTTGCATGGTAACAGTTAGATACTTCAAGCAGGCCAGAGTACAGTAATGCCACACTCACTGCTGTAGAAACTGCATGCTTGTAATCAGTAAAATTAAACAATGTAACGCTTAAAAATAACAAAGTGCAATTCTCACTGCCGGATGCTAAACAATTCAGCTATATGGCTAACAACAGTGATAATAAGTATGATGCCTGCTGACATAATTAATGCAGCTCACAGCAGATGGCACACAATTTGTTTTTGTTTGACAGCAACGCTCTTGATGCAGTTACTGCCACATTGGTGCTGTCAGTAATACAAATGAGGCTATAATAATAGCACTAATATTACAGAAACAACAACACAGCAACAACTGTTGTACAGGCACTAAGCAGGTCAACCAGTGACAACTGGCACCCCACTTAAGAACTCGAGGATTTTGTTGCATTAAAGTGTTACTGCCAGCATACCATAGCTGACAGCAACTGGCGCAAAACACCCAAGAGTTCTCTTCTCTAGAATGGTGTTACCTATGCCGTGTCTATAATACTGTAATAACACAGAAAAAAGAAACTGTTTATTGTTATTGTTTTACCATTGTCCATAAAGTTGCAACCATATGAAGGGATAAAAATACAAACCAAATATTATTATCATTATTATTAGGCTGCATCAGAGCAATAGCTAGTCATAGCAGCCTACTGCTACACTCTGAATAGCATGGCCAGTCTGTGTGACTCTCTGTCTGTCCGTCTGTGTGTGTGTCTGTTGGTCACGTTTGTGAGCCCTGCAAAAACGACTGAACCAATCATGATGCCATTTGGGATGCTGACTCGGGTAGGTCCGAGGAGCCATTTATTAGATCGGGGTGCAAATCCCCCATGGGAAGGGGCAGTTTTGAGGGGGAGATTGTCCCATAGGGAACCGCTGTAATTGTCAGCTGCGCAGTAACGGCTGAATGCTTACCTTCGTGAATATATCAACAGAAAGCTCTTGGCCTCTGCAATATACAGGCGTAGTTCTTTAGGAGATCGATATCTGCATTTACGAGAAATCAGCGACTTAAAACTATAGTTTTTACAAAATATGCAGCAAAATACGCATCGCCGCTGCAAATGTTTCAGAGTGACGCTTTAACCGATGGCAGTTCATCTCTAAAAATAGCACACACAGGCAATAGGAATGCACAAATCGTTTAATGTTAAAACCGTTATATTAAAAGTTTTCGAGGTGCAAACGATTGATCCATTCGTGCATGGGGGCGATATGGCCTTTTGTCAAATTACTTTGACCATTTGTTACCATTACGACTTACAAAAAATAATATAGCTATGATGCAAAGAAGTGAGCATAGTAACCAAAACAACTTACTGGACTTGTCCAGAATCCTATGCACAGCCACAGAGACTATGCGAGCAGTCTCCTGAATGTCAGGAATGAGCAGCGCCAGACCCTCAGACTCTTCATCATCTGTCAACTGCCGTGACTTTGACGAACCTTTCACACTCATCTTCCCACCCCTGCAAATGTACGTACTCAACTTAATGTCAAATACCGGACAATACAACACACAGCAAGCAACTCAATGCAAGAGAATTTACTTCACTGAAGCATAAAGACAGCCAGTGTAAATGTAGCTATGTCTCTTTGCTCGGGAACCCAGTGGTGAAGAGAGGAGCGGCTATCGGATGGTTTTCCACAGTTGGGGTCAATGCTTTGCATTTCCTTGAATACTTTGATGACAGGAACGGCAACCAGCCACTCATCCCTAAGGGTTTTCTTCTGCAACAAGTGGAGGAAAAACTGAAGGCGAACCGGTTAACTGAAGTTCATCAGGAAAAAGGCCACCAAAATGGACATGATGTGTCACACTGAAGTAGTTAGTTGGAGTTTAACGTCCATTTTCAGTACAAACATGGCCAGAGACAAAAGGTCACGTGTGGACAGCAATGCCTACCCAATAAAGGAAGACCAGTAATATATTAACCTCAACTCTGGCTGGCTGCCTTTTTGTTCAGCAGCCACCCGAAAAGGGAAAGGGATCGAGAGGCTCGTTTAAATTATTATGCTAGCGCCTACAACATGGGGACACAACTATCACACCGCAAGACAAAACTAAATCAAATATGACAAAAACAAGCATGCATCCTTAACTAATAAATACATATGACATAAAATCAACACAAAAAACTAAAGCCAGGTTTAGTCGCCTTCTATGACATCCGGCCTGGAAACGGAGTGGGACTATGCTAGTAGAATGGGAAAGGAAGTGAGTGAAAAAGGGAAAAGTAAAAGATACTAAAAGATAGAGTAGAAGTTGGGGAAGTGGGGAAGTGAAGGGATAAGGGGGATTGCCCCGGGCCTCATGGGGCGTGGAGTACAGAGAAACATGTGTGACATGCAAAGTGTCGACCCAGTACTGAGCGGCACATACTTAAGTCGGCTGGCGTATGTGTCAACACACTGTTTCATCTTCTCCAGCAGGGAGCTGATGGACACTGAAGAATCGTCATCACCGTCAAGTGGCAGCAGCAGAGGCATCAGTGGTGGGCAGACAGCAATGGCACGCAGCAGCTCCAGCAATGCACGATACAACGGCACGTGACACGCCATGTCGAGTACTGCATGCAACAACAGGCACAAATGTACATTCAGTACTTGAGCCAACATCACAGTCTACCTACTCATGATTTAGCTCCAACATAAGTCAGCCACACAGCACACTCTCCTCTTACTCTTCCTTGATCCTATATTCACATGAATCTTAAGTGTTAAGCATGAACTGTCCCAATTAATTCCTATATTCACACAAATCTAAGTGCTAACTATGAACTGTCAAATATAAATTCTGTCTTCTGATACACTGTCATATTTTTCCTGCGTTTGTCGCACCATTGGTATCAACATGTGGTTGATACACCTCTGTACATCTTGAGCAATGTAACAGTAACTGCACAACATGGCCAGACTGGCTGCAGAAAATATGGCCATACTACTGGCAGAATGTATAAATGATGACTGTGGGAATTTTGCTGCAACAAAGCACAGATTCATGTACAGCTTCGACAGCATGGATGCGAACATCCATCAACATGTAAGTATAACAGCAAGACAGTACAGCACCTGAGTCATTTCTCAAGTAGGATGACAATGCAGGAACAAGGCATGACTGAGTCAGTAGCTCTGGCAGTAGAGCTGGCAGAGAACTCTGCTCAGAATCTTCATTCTCATAACATGTCTCAGATCCAGCACTTGCAGCCTCAAAGTCCTTTGGGATCAGTCCACCAGGATTGATGAAACTTGCCAACACCTGAGTACACAGCATTGGACTCACCCACTTCAGTCACATTACAAAGATACATCATGCTACTATTCAATAATGATATATGGCAGTGATGGGAGTAGATGGTAGCAACCTACATGCAGACTCAAATTCCAAAGATGGTCGGCTTGGTCAGAGGACTGGTGACCTGTATGGAGTCTGCATTTGTAAAATAAACGCAATGGCTATAGTCACAATGACAGCAACATAAATAATTAATTGGATATTATTATCACTATTATTGTTATCGTTATTATTATTATTATTATTATTATTATTAAGCCGCATTGCACGCACGCAGTGCATAAGATGCGGCCTACTGCTACAGATGTCACACACAGCGCTGTCTGTGTGTTTGTCTGTGTGTTGGTCACACAGATGTGCCCTGCAAAAACGGCTGAACCGATCGAGATGCCATCTGGGTGGATGTCTTGGGTGGGCCAAGAACCATGTATTTGATGGGGTTGATAACCTCACAGAAAGGGGCAATTTTTGGGGATTGTCCGATCCACTGAAAAGCATTGGGAGTCTGTGCTGTGGTGTATGCAGCAAAAAAGATTATTCAATCCTCTATCACGGCATGACATGCAATGTGGCCTTTCATCAACTGATCGACTGATTAAGGTTTTATGTCAAACCCAACACAAACTGGGTCATTTTGGAGACGTTCTTCCCAGCCAACGTCTTGGCTTAGTACTGTAAAACTAAATCAAACACAACAAAAGCAAGCATGCACCCGTAACAAAATATACCACGACAAAAAATTAACATAAACAACCAAAGCCAGGTTTGGTCGCCTCCTATGACCTCCAGCCTGGAAACAGAACGGGTCTATTCTAGAAAGAGTAGATAAATCAGGAAGTAAATGATTAAGAAAGTAAATAAGTAAGGAAGAAAGTACAAGGAAGAAAGTAAGGAAGGAAGTTAAGTAAACATACAAACAATTTCTATAGCACCAAAATCAACAAATGCATCAGGGAGCATTACCATTTCCGAGACATCATCAGTCATTTTCCAAAATTTAAAGTCACGTGACTCTAAACACATCCCTCTCAGGGGTAATCTATCATGCATGCACTAGTGCTCATCATGATCAATATGTGTACAAAATTTAACATGCCTAGCTTTACCCATTCTAACAATATGATAGGGCCCCAAAATTTTAAAATGGGTCATGTGACCCTGATCACACCCATTTGGGGACAGTCTGTCATTCTAAGGAAAATGTTTGATATGGATTACTTGTGTACAAAATTTGACAACTCTAGGTTTACCGAAAACGTAAAATAGGGTGATTTGGAATGGTTAGAGTCACTCAAAGTCAATGGTAATGTTACCATTCAATAAAGCACATAGAAACTATTTCTTTCATAGAAACTATATCTATCTTGTAGAATTTGTGAGATATGGCAAGTTCTCTGTAAAGTCAAAAATTTTCCTTTTTGTCACCCCCAAGTAGAGGTGACCACAATGGAATATCACCAAGATGTTTGGCACCACAAAACTGGAGTCTCTGGGCTATCATGCGGCATTGTGTGTGTGACGAAATTTAGCTATTTTGATGGAATTCCAACTTGTGAGAGATAGACAGAGAGACAGACAGACAGACATAAGAACAGACAGGGCTATCAGCATATACCTTGCTAGCATAGCATCATGCAGAAAACTGCACAAAGTTCCATGCATTATCTTACAGATATTGAAATAAAACAGGTGTGTACATCAGAGGACGCCACTAGATAATATTAAATGTGTATGTTGCTATTATGATAAAAAAAATTTAACATTTTCTTCCTTCTACTTTTACATCTTCTACTATAATGTAAATAACTCTAAATTAATATCCACTAAAGACTAATTAGCAGATTTCAGATAAGATGTCAAATTTCAATTCACTGCAGTCGCTATTCTGGGACCATATAAATATTCAAAATATTAGACATGATTTTATCACAATGAGCTAAAACATGATCCATATACATTGCTTCGTTGTACAAACTAAGCTATATTAAACAATTCACTCAATTACTGTTGATGGTTATTGTCTGACGAAGACATCGTCAAAAACTGCAAACGTCAAGACTGGGCTTACAACAGCAATACAACATTAAGCTAAGTTACACAGCAAAAAACTGTGATTTTCCACCTGAAGGAAACACGTCACATGTTCTTCCTCACTCTTCTGCCTCAGCTTTGCCTGATCAATGTCCCAGCTGGACGTTGTCGACCCAGTGCCGAAGCCAGTACCTTTCGCCCAGTATGACTGCGCTTTTTCCTCCGTGCTGCTCTTCTGTTGAGAAGCATTCGTCGTCGTCGACGTAGCCATCGATGCTGTAGCTTGAGTTGCCACCATAATTATCTATGCACAAACAACACATCTTCAATAAAGACAGAAGCATAACAAACGAGAAACTATATGAGCTAGACAACATCTAGGACAAGGAAGTAAATGTCAAATTAACAGAACAGGAACAAGTCACACGGCACAAAAATGTTGAATAACAATATAATAAACACAACAATCATTTTACAGCCATTACACAGGTTAGCCAGCACACCCAGGTAATAACTGGACGATTTTGTTGGAGAAAAGTTTTATTGTCCGCATGCCATTACCAACTGCAACTAGCACATTCAGATGAGGCAGAAAATGCTACAGTCTCCTCAACTCTGTTACCTACAACATCTCCATACCTCTGCCCAAAATGAAGAAATACTAAACTCCACAAATACTTACTAGTGTAACAGTTGCACAGCAAAGAAAAGCAAAACTAGTGTAAAGCTGACCTCCTGATGAAAGCCGGGAATGGCTTGACGTGGTGCATGGTGTCCGAGCACGGACAGACATGCAAGGACAAGGTGGATGACACCAATGTCGAGTGTCATGCGTCGCAGCACGACGCCGTCGTCAGTTGTCAGAGGTGTCTGATCAAACAATGTCTTGAGAACAAAGAACGGCAAAGTTGGTAACTCGGCTGCAAATGACGACATCAGAATGTGTCCTGAAGCAACAGTCATGCATCAATTAATAACAGCAATAACAACAACAACAACAATAACAATAACAGTGGTAACTGGGTGTACACCAAACTCAAGTGCAAATACTAAATGAATTTTCTTTAACCGTCAAATTCCATAAAAGCAAAGTGTATACATGATAGAATGTGACGGAAATGTAACGACAAGATTTGACAAGTCTCAGCTGCCGCTGACAGACCACACAACGCACTGCCTCACGCCCATTGTGGACGCTCAGTGTGATAAACTGGCCACCGACAAACAACCCTCACCAGTTTGTCACACTCAGCATCCACTTAAGTTGACAACACTTGTTTCTAAGTCCAGAGTTTCGGACAAAGTTCAAGAGGGAAGTACTCTTATTTTTGGAGATACATGAATTACCTTTCAGCACAGTGAAGGATAAGTCGACAGTAGCCTATATGCCAACAAGAATCTTTGCAGAAGGACCACGCGACGCACTATGTTAGCAAATTCGTGATATGTTTCACGAGGTATGTTGGGACATGATATAGCTTACCTGTGTACAAAATTTGATCGCTCTAGCTTCAGCCGTTCTAGGGATATAGTTAGTGCCCACCAAAATTTAAATGGTTCGCGTAAACTGACCATGCCCCTTTCAGGGATGATTTGGTCATCCTTGGGCTAAGACTTGCTACTACCAACATGCCTACCAATTTTGAAGTCTCTATCGCCATCCACTACAAAAATATGACAAGAACTCATCAGGAGATGAGATAGCAAACGTCAACTTTTTACGACGATATCGCACGTAATTCAAAATACTAAAAAAGAGAACCTACTTCGTTTAACCAATTAGACGATAGCTAGCCAAGTACTGCGCATTCAGTCTTGAATTTATGAATATGCTACAGTCCACCTTGCAGTTATAGAATATTTAT
>Ga0209780_1001628_pt1 | contig 15083 bp, 9 predicted proteins | sample WorMetexBAHAMAS2_FD_187384 | JGI IMG/M metagenome (GOLD analysis project Ga0209780, IMG submission 187384) | Marine gutless worms symbiont microbial communities from Max Planck institute for Marine Microbiology, Germany - Inanidrilus exumae... | ecosystem: Host-associated > Annelida > Digestive... | reverse complement strand
GGACTGAGCTTATCGGATCCACGTTGGTGGTCGCCGGCATTCGTCGATGTCCAACCGGGAATCGTTTTCAATTAATGCCGAATAGCATCCAATATGTGTCGCGGGACGAGCTGGAACTCGTCCGACGGATTTCGGAATAATGGGACCAGTCGCATAAGCTTCATTAAACAACGAACGAGAAAATAAATCTCAACGTATATTGTGTATTAAGGATGTCGACTGTTAATCCGCTATTCGATTTATCGACTCAGCACTTGAGCTTAACTGATTAAATTATAGTCGACATATTGACGATTAATCAAATAATCGTCAACTATTAGTCAAACAAATAATAAATGAAGCTAATAAATAACGCCATGTATTGTTAGTTGTGATTATTAAAATGAAATTCATCCCAAAAATGTGCAATGCCATGTTAGCGACATATCAGTAACGTGCTAGTTTTCTACGCGGTTTAGTTTTATTTACAGCGAATATTGGATAAGACACATGCTCGATATAGTAGTCTTGTGCCGTTTGGCGTGCGTGCATATTTTTAGCGAAATGGAGACTTTGACGTTCGTATCTTCAACTTTTGTAATTGGCTCGAAGCAACACACATCTTTATTTACCGAAATTGGTGGAACATTATATAGCCTAAGAATTGAAAGAAAACGTAACTATAAACTACAAATCTTACATTGTACAAGAGTCTCCGCGCAACACAGTGGCGCTGGCTCAGCGCATGCTAAATATTCCGTATCGCATCATATGGTAATCAAACAATTTCTTCTACTCGGCCTAGCTGCTGAATGCAGATCTCGACGGTGGGTGTGATCAACAGTTGTCCGACGACCATCACCAGTTTATGACACTCGCCGGCGAACTAAGTTGACAGCGCCTGAGACGATCAGCCGTTCCAGAGATATGTTGTTGCCTCTCTATACCGAAATTTAAATGGTTTACGTGACCTAACCACGACCCTTTCAGGGATGGTTTGCCATCCGTGGGCTAGCACTTGTTACCAGCATTACCGTCAACCTACCTACTAAATTCGAAGTCTCTCTCCACTCACTACGAAGATATGAAAGGCGATACAAAATGTCGAAAATGGGGTGGTTTGTGGTTGTTAGGGTAACTCGAGGTCACCGAAAATAGCAACAACCGATAGAGCACATACGAGTTCCTATTAGCGTTCCATAGTAACTCTGTATTTCCCTATCTTGCACCGTTTCTGAGATATAGCGAGATATTGGTCGAAAATCGCCGCTTCTAACACATCCCATCTCTTTTGGCGCTTCCGTTGGGAGTCACCCCTTTAAAATTTCGCCGAGATTTTTGGCGTCAGACAACCAGAGTCCATGGGCTATCGTATGGCATTATTTGTGTGATCCTAGGTTTAGCCGTCTTGGAGTACACCGACTTGTGACTGATGGACAGACAGACAGACGACAAACGGACGGACCGACACACGATGACAGCATATACCACGCTAGAATAGCGTCGCACGGTAAAAACCACACGTCCAAATTTTCTGTACCTGTTATTTGTGGCCATGAGTGACAAACCACTGTATTCAGGTCCGTGGGTATTCAATTATATCTAGTTCAATGAAACATGCGTTCACGATCTTCGCTTCTTGCTGACGACCGCGCACGCCGCCGTGCCGTTTGGAAACGGCGCCATTGGCACTTGTAGCCCGTCGCCACATTACGTCAGTTCTATAATTAGCTCAGGCACATGCTGACGATGCCATAAGTATTTTATAGATATGACTGATACGTGACGACTGGCCGTGGCTACTGGCTACATCCGCGATCGGGTCAAAGCGGGGGTCTAGTGGTGGCACAGGATTGCACTGAGTCGCGCCCCGCTTATGGGAGGTCAACGATGGCCGAGTGGAAGTGGGTTTTGTACATGGGCGAACTCAGGGGGAGCTGAAGCGACTGGAGCCCCTTCCCAATGCAGAGTCGATTAATTTTGCAGGAATATTTTAGCAAATGTCCGCCGCATTATTGAGTTTGCAACTTTGCAAAACACAGAAAATATGGCGAATTTGCCGCTTCCGTCGGACGTTCGGAAGCAAAAAGGCTTTCAGCTTCAGGGGGCTTCTCCTGACTCCTGACCAGGGCTCTGCCCCTGTACCCCACTGGCGACTCCGCCTTTAAACGTACGTCCCTGATCCTGTCGCGTGCAACATGCTCCAGACAGCACTCATGGCTGTGCAGTCTCCTGAGGTATCCGTAGCCTCGGGAACAGCATCGCTCGGCCGCCCCTTCGGTCTGCCCCGCAGCCGCCCCGCCGTCATCCCGAGCCGCGGACGCTGAGGGGGAGACAGACCCGTAGCAACGATCGAACCTGTAAGCCCACCCAAAAGCCACACCCGGCCTTTCCCCCGTTATTGACCCAAGCAAGTATGCCCTGCGACCCTGCTAGGCGCTGATATCTATTTATTGATGAGTATTATTGGCTATGGCACACGGTGCAAGGTAGGCCTACGTCGATATCAGCGTTTCCACGCCAACAAACTCGCTTAGCAGCATTGCTATAGAGAAGAACTCACTTAATTGAAACGACGTTAATTTACTGGACTACCGCTAAAGACAACATGTGTAACTTCCTGGTAAAATGCGCGACTTTGAAACATCTTTAGAATACTTTAAATATGTAGCCCCTAATGCATAACATTTTATGATCGAACAGCACTACAGGTAACAGACAATGTAGACTAAAGGCTGCGATACACGAGCCGACATGATGGGCCGACATCACCCGACATGACTGATCGTCATGTTCAGTGATGTCGATCGTGTCGGTTCATGTCGGACCGTGTGACTCGGCCTTAACTATAGCGCCTGACAATGAGGAGTAGGCTTAATCTAAGCATTAACAGAATTGTTGAGACAAAAGCTCATAATATGTGTACGTATTTTTGAAAATAACAAAATGGAGATATGTATGTGTGGTGCCTGTTTTATGTTTGCGGTTTTTCTTCGACTTGTCACGTGACAGCTGATATTTATGTTCACTGAATTTTAGAATATTTGTCGCCATTTTTAAAATACGTCATTTTTGAAAATTTTTAGAACGCGTAAAATGCGTATTCTCGTTCTGTAAGAAGTAAGAACTGTCTTTTCCTTCACCTCGTTATCTGAAGTCACGACCTTACGTTATGCCAGCATAGAAATGCGTATTTTAGTAGAAACTTAGTAGCAGTAGGCCTATGCTTCACGTTATAAAACGCTTCTCATTCTACTTCAAATATTGGGCCAGTTAAACGTTTAGCAAAGTGAAGAGAATTCGCGTGTCTCTACTACAGTGCGCGTGCATATTGCGCAGTGATTATTAGTTATTACGGCTAAATATAGGTATGACGTAATTGGCAGGTGCGTTGCTATAAAAGCGGCGCGGCGGCATCGCCACGTCAGCGGTGTACCGGAGCAGGAGGTCGGTGTCGGTATGACCGACTGGAAGTGGGTGTTGTCACGCGTACGCAAAGCTTACTTCGTAGTCTCCTGAGGTCTCCGTAGCCTCGGGAACACCATCGCTCGGCCGCCGCGTCCGTCCGTCGCCTAGCCGCCCCGCCGTCGTCCGGACTCCCGGACGCTCAGGGGCCGCGGCGGACTGGCCGTCGGCCACAGCCTGGACGACCGCGTCTGACCTCGGTCTGCCGGTGATATGACGTATACGAGGTCGACCGGTCCTTGGCTGTGGACGGCGACACATGCTTCAAACGGCGACGGCCAGGCTGCTTCGCTGCTGCAGGTGGATTAGACGTATAATTAAGATTTATCATATTAACACTTCTAGAGGAGGCAAGCGCTATTATCGCGTAGTCTATTCACGTTAATAATCACAGTGACAAACCATTATGGATTTTGTTTTGCTCAGTAAGAGATATAATTATGTAGGCCTAGTTTTGATTAGTGGTAGGCCTATACTCCAAACTGATACGCAGATACCCGTCGAGTGCCACAGCCCACATCCATGGGCCACATAGGCCTAGTTTCCTTATAGTCGTCGTAGGTCTAGCTAGTCTATTGCGAAAGGTCAGTTAAATTGAAACATCAGTCGCACACGATGTCATACGAAATTATACAGCATCCTGATAGTATAAAAAACCAAGTACATGCAGAAGCAATCGGTTTAAAAGCTTATTGGATAGAAGGAACTCGTCGCGCCATCTGGGGAATTATATGAAACAGTTGTTTTTAGCGTCTTGATATAACGAATAACTGAGCAGTGAGCACTGCTATATTAGTTAGTAAGAGATCAGTTTGCTCAAATTACTGCCATTGATTATCATCATGTTTGCATAATTAATTAGTCTACGTAATTTACATGTAGCTATGTCGTCAGAATCAGCTATCAAGTCTCTAGGCTAAACGCCATAGCGACACATTTTAGATCCTGAATAGGTCTAAGCCCAAATCGAGTTTTGCAAGTAAAGACAGTTATTAACTAATTGTCGTATTTTCGCGTTTAGTTAAAAATGCTAGTTTGTGATGAGCGATATGGGTGGTCGCTAGGCTTACCGCAGCAAGGCTCGGCGCGTAACGAGTCGACGGAGGGCGACGGACGCTAAGTCGTAAGCTGTACGCGCACGTGACAACACTCGTTTCCAGACGGAAATGCTGGCAACGTCGTCGCAATCATTCAGTCGCTTCCAAAACCACAACGAAACAGAGAACATGCACATTTGGAAGTACGGAACGCAGGCAACCGAATCGACTGAACACTAGACAGCCCTTGCTCAGGGTCGGACCGATCACTTTAGCGTCATTTCGCTCGCTGACAGTGACCGTGAATTTTCCGATGGCTATTAATTAATTTAGTTTCTGACTCAAGTCTGTTTTTCAGCTCCGGTGCCGAAACTGGTTTTCCCAGTCCTTTCAGTTTTCAGTCAGCGGACTGCATTCATGCCGAAACATCCTGTGACATTGACCTGGACGGTGGACCTATGACATTGACAATCTAACTTGACCTAAATAGTTTTCAGATAAACCAGCATGCCATATATCTAGGTAGGTCAAAGATTTCTTCGTTCCAAAGTTATAGGCCTACTCCGGACATCCAGAGAGACAGACACAGCTAACGGATTGCTCTACATGCATCACTAAAGTTGTCGGTAAAACGATTAAACAGTACTAATTACAAACCGTAGCTGAGATATGGATATTTAACTCGTCTCGTAGTATTGTAATTTCTAAAGTTCTAACTGTGCGTGGTAATCAACGGAACGCAGTAGGCCTAAATCATACAAAGAAATAGCGTATATTGCAGAACAGATGTCACACCATGGTGGCGTCTGGTACTCCGAAGAAAGGCCGTCTCAACTATGGCAGTATTCTTAATGTAGCAAGATGTCGCCCTAACGAGACGTAACTATACTGTCCCGCCGTGCAGTGTCGGTCGCCGGACAGGCCACGCGCCGGGTCTGGCGGCGGCCGACCTCCCACTCGCGTTACAGACGACGGACGACAGCGTGCAAAACATTACTGGCCCATTAGGCGGGCCAGTAATGACACAGTACTGGATCGTCGACTATACAGTATCGCGCTGACGCGCTCTCCCTCCTTCCGCCATCTTGAGTTTTCCGTTTAGAGACATGCATACTCTGGACCGAGGCTAACAAAGCTGGGCATATTAAGCTGAGACCTCTGCCTTCCGCTCGAATAACCTACGCCGCCGCTGCTGCTGCAAGTTCCTACAGCTCACTGTAACAAATCACGTGACCCTGCAGACTTATTGGAGAAGCTCAGCCTCCGGTAAGCTCCGCCTGACTTTTTATGTAGAGAAATTAATAGCGTATATCTGCCCTGGTCACACTACTTCAACTGAGTTGTCGAATCTCACTTTCCTTTACGTTACTCACATCCTTTTGCACACAAAGCTAGACGCTCGGTGTGATGTGACGACCGTCGCCAGTTTATCACACTGCGCGTGCACTTGCACAATTTTTCTTACGTCCAGAGTTTGAGACAAAGTTCCAGAGCGAAATACCGTTATTTTTGTAGATACCCGAATTCCCGTCAACACAATGTAGAACAAGGTGTCGTCCTAATAGGACGTAATACTACTGGCTCGCCGTCGCGTGCTGCCCCCTGGTGAGTTACGTTGCATATGCGAGTGTTACAGACGACGACAGACGCTAGCGACCGTTACTAGTCTGGCCCCTACACTATGTGTAGGCGGGCCAGTAATAAGCAACTGTGTCAAAAACGAGCTCGATCCGTCAAGCCGTTTGGATACAACACCGGCTTGTGACGGACAGACAGACAGACAGACAGACAGACACATGGCCATAGCTAATACCGCTCTAGGACAGCGTCTTGCGGGTAAAATACAACTAGGCATTCCCGTCTGTTTCTTCTTCTGACTGTTGCTTTTACGTTGTGGCGTTTTGATGTCCTTTGATGTACAGCCTTGGGCCATGGCTGCACCCCTTACTGCGGTGCCAATAGTTCGACTCGGCTTTCCACCCTCCGTGGGACGGTAAAATGAATATCAGCTTTTGGGTTGAGTAATAATAAATGGCGATGGTGGATGCGGCGGTCTCACACTCCAAGTTGGTTGGCTTGGTCGGTGGTTGGCGGCTACCCGAGTGACCCAAGTGAACAAGTGAACCGGTTCAACTATCGCAATGGCTTGCCATGATGGTAGCACCATTATAATCATCTGGTTATTATTATTTTTTAAACCCACAAGCACAAAGCCGCAGGTAGTCAAAAAGTTTAAAAAAATTTCTGAGAAATGATAGTCATTCCTGCTGGTCGTCCTTATCAAAACTGTTATTATTATTATTATTATAATTATTGTTTTCACCTGCGCTGTGTCTGGTGTCTGGATTCAAAAACTGAATTAAATTTAACCGTCATCATAATAAGGCGACGAGTCTACGTATAAATTTAGATGCAAATGGCAAATGCTCCAATGTCGTCGACGACGAACAGTACTACGGTGCAAACGAACGGCCGGCGAACGATAATCCGTATTAGCTGTTCGCGTTGTCGATAGGCTAATATTCTCGCGCCATTTCTCGGCGTCGGACCGTATGTGGCACGCCCTGGCGACCTCTGCCCGCAACAGACAACCGCTAAGCCTTCGGCGAAAGAGGCGTGTCATATTCGGATGATTAGAGAAGTGCAGTAAAACGATATCACATACCGCGGTATTACACGCCGTCAGTTAATTTGCCAAATACCGAATTTACGAAATCATGGCACTTCGTGTAGTGGCCGAATTGAGATATTTTCATCAGATCGTAAACGAAGCAGTAGTGTCAGGACGTCAGACATGCAATCAAGCGAGAGGTCACGAGTTCCAGTTCAGTTCCTCGTGTAATATTGAAAGCACAGTGAACTTTGGGGACAAGGTTATTACAATACCTAATATCCTGTGTGAACGTGAACAGGGCACTATTGCAGCTGCTGTTCTTTTTGAATCCAGATTGCAGAAGGTCACTACCTAAGCAAGAACCATACAGCTGTAACAAAATGGACTCAAAAGTTTGGAAATTGCAGGAGCAACCGTTATGCCTCTATGCATATCTAAATTGGAATGGTCACTATGTTTATTCTTTAATAATGGGATGATGATACTAACACAAAAGTCACTAGGCACAATGCTGTGTTGTAGCAACGCATTGAAACGCAGACACAAGTGGACAAACAGGCCAGTACAGCCATATATAATATGTTCATTGTATATGCCATCGAAACTTACTGCCTTTTCTTCTTTAAGCCTTGATGTACATTCTTATAAGTCGTGCAATTCTACAAACATCGACTCAGTGTTGGAAAATGCAAACTATGGGACAATGTTTTACTGACTTTCAATTTTATAGATATGTTTTACAATGCCGGAAATCTATGTCGTCTCTGGGATTTTGATGTAACTCTTTCTAAGTCTTACGTCACCGAAAATCTGTCGGTAATACGGCATATCTATCGACCGATATTGTACAGTAACTGTCGCCGGACATTTCTTCGCTCTGCCCATCTCTAAATGGGATCTTACACGTACAGAGCGGTAATGCGGATCCAATATTGTAAACGGATCAGCCGCAGGACGAGACAATTACACGTCCGGCTTAACGCGACGGCGACGAAATAATATATTCGGCGAATGTCTCGTCGATCGCCTTGGACGTGTTGATCAAGAAATACTGCGCCGGGCACCGGGCTGATATCCACTCCCGCCGCTGCAGCGGATCGTTAAATCCTCGGAAAATCTGGATTGCATCGCACGCGACACATAGCGCCTAATCTCGGCGACTGCGCCGGCCGCATCTCCGGGCGCCGTAGATTGATTTCAAGCGTCGCCCCGCCAACCCGAGCGCCATCAATAAGCGTCGATATCATAACAATATGAAGTGGACGAAAATTGAGTCGTCGGCGTCGGCGTCGGCGTCGGCGTATCGGCGCCGGCCATCTTGCCGCGGTGATGCCCGCCGCCGCGGCGCAAATTGCCGATGACGTCGGAGCGAAGACGGACGCGCAGGTGCCTGTCGGGCCGCGCGGCCGATCGCTGCCGCCAGATAGCGGGACGGCACGGCCGCAACGGGTGGCCGTCGTCGCCGACAGCGATATCGGCCGAACGACGAACACTGCCTGACGGGCAGAACCCCGGACTTCCATAATTGTCGCCGAGAAACACCGAAATACGTCACGCGAGCCGATCGTGCGTCGCTTCCAGATGACGCTTCCCGCTTCCGCTGGAAAGCGCTTTTCGCGAACGTCGCCAGTCACCAAAGTCACGACTTGCTTCCATACTTATTCTCGTTCACCTTGAAGGTAGATAACAGTTTAAAAGTAACCAGAAAACAATGAATAAGTTAACTGATTAAATGACGAGAACGCTGGTTGACAGACGAAGAAAAACTAGATGAAAATAAACGTTCTTATACTGTCGCTATAGCAAGGCGGGCTACTATAACAGAAACTATTCAGAAATTGCAAATGTCGACGCGTTAATAACATTATTTTTCGCTATGTTTGTTAAAAATTGAACTTACTATTTTTATTAAGGACAACCAACATGACTAGCATAATGTTAGGTAAATCAATAATCCTAAACTAGAAAGCTGTATTGTGTGGAATGACACAATGCAGTATTCGCCCGAAGCGGTCAGCTATCCGTGCACAAGCTGTTTACTTCCTTCATTCCACGATGCCTAGTGTCACGTGCCTGCGACTGAGTGATGTCAACGTTATCTGCCGCGTCACTTATTTTCAACTTCCAATTTAGTCTGCTTTTCTTTCATATATCGGTCGCCAGGCCGCACCAGCACTGCGGCGTACTATTGGTTTTGATGCGCATTATTGCACATCGGACGTTGCCGAAAGTTTGGGTAGGTACCTTTCTTGTGTGGAACGTACAGCCCAGAGGAAAAACTTTGAATTGATTCTAACGGTAAAAATGGACACTAGATATCCCGTAGAGGGCCAGTTTGGTAGTGAATTTCCGGCGATCTGTAATCATTGCAGAGTTATGACGGCCTAAAGTCGCAAGAACTGGCAATTTTTGGAGCAATTGTTGCGTTTTTTGGAAAAACAACTCCTTACGGTAAAAATTTCAAAACTGTTTCGTAAGTTTTCACCGACTCACCCGTCGATGTTGTGTTGAAATTTCGTGAAATTTATCCTACGGGAAATCGGCGACATCGTGCGTTATTTACGTGACGAACGAAAAAAATCGGCTGCCTCTCTAACTGTCGTTACTTCGTGGATCACGCCCAAAATCTGCCTGGGCCAGTCCCCAACATTGTACTCATAGTGCTCCATATTTCATCCAAATCGGTTCACTTTCGGTGGAGTTATAGCCGCACGCGTGAACGCCGTTTTTTGCCCCGTAGAGTATTTCCATAATACGCCCGAAGCTATGCTTCACTTCGAGCGAATAATAGAATTTCTAGGTTATGACCATAAGTGTGTTTTCGCTACCATTTATTGGTGAAATAAAATGGATATATAAGGAAGGAAGAGGTCACTGGTGAAAGACGAAAGTTAACTGGAAAACGATAACATGGTTTAACGAGTAATAATAATATGTAGAGTCCGTGACAGTCGTTGACTCCCAGTTCGTGATATATTCGTCGCAGAAATTTTCCGATATAACCCTGACACGTCAAGTTTATTTTACCGGCACTGAAGTACCACGTGACCAGGCTACATGACGTCACGATGCGTGCGTCCGCCGACTGTCAACACTCATCTAGTTGCGCTCGACACGGTCAGATGCCGCCACTGCACCGGCCGTGTCGAAAATCTGCCGTTAATTCAATCCGCCGTCCTTCCGCCATTCCACGGAATAAATCCGCGTCGATATTTGCGACAGGAAACCCAGCTGTCGTTGTTGTTATGTATGGCGAAGTTCGAGCACATAGGAGTTTCCCCGCATGATTCGCGGACTAGTTAACTGAAGGTACAGTTCGAGTTGTCCGCCAGGTTTCGTGTCGAAAATCTGCCGTTCGTTCGTCGTCTGGGTATTCCGGCGGTGACGTCCAGTGCGCTGATGAAGATGAATGTAGCAGAGACGATCCTGTCACGTACAGGATGCATGCCGCACTCGGCTACAGAGTCCAAGCAGACCAGACACTTAGTCGGAATGTTTCTAGAGAGGACAGACGGAGTAGAATATGGGAGCATCACGCCGGGGTTCGATCCGGGACAGAAAACACTAACAAACTGACAACTTATTGCGAGTTGATAACATTTTCACCCCTTAAGTTCTTAACGGAACTGCAGTTCACCCAATCCTTTGGCTGAAACGTACGATATACCACAGACTGGGCGATAATAGAGACAATTCGTATGGAACATTGGAAGATTAACCGTTTACACAGCACGTGATCGTCTACAGTAAAGAGCGACTTGACGGAAACAGCGGTGCCTGACTAAACATCTGTGTCAGCCCGCCTTATTGTCGGGCCGAAATGAACGCCGGCTGCGTCGCGTGCTGCCCCCTGGTGAGTCACGTGGACTTTGCGCCGTGCACTCAACTGAAGTGAAAAAAGACGTGGCGAACAGACGGACCGACGGACAGACGGACGCCAGACCGCTACATTACACTTTCGCTATCCGCGGTCAGCGAAACTAGTCAACATAGGCATCCCGCCCAGATCTCACTCGGCTGTCAAGTGCACTGTGACAGTATGTAAATTAGTATTGTCATAGGACGCACTTAAGCCAATGATTGTTATTAAAACATTGATGAGATAATATTATAATATTGTCCGTGAAACGGCAGGAAATATATTATATATTGTACACAATTTTTTTACCTGCTAGTTACTTTACATTTACTTATAAATGTGACTTAGTACTGTTGATAAACCGGTCCCAAAAAACGTCCTGACAATGCTCTTGAACATTAAAAGCTTCAGACCAACAAAAGGTCGGCGGTAGATCGCCTGCACACCTGACGTGTAAGCGTAATAATATCTAATGTAGACTGCGTCCTAATAACGAACAAGATAACTTCACTTTTGATCATGACTTCGGCAAACAGATTGCATGCGAGTCCTCGGCATTAATTTTATCGGATATGTCGCCGCCTATAGTAGTCCAGATAATTATGGTGGTCTATCTGCAATGATATTAAATGGCAGATAGGCCACTATAAATCTCAGCGGCTTTATTGATTATAAGGTCTGTACGTAAACTAATCTTAAAACATGATATCTATCACAGCCACTGGTCATATGACTTTTATAAAAAAAATCGCCAGGTTGCCGGTGGATGAGAGCATTTACACAGGAATCAGCGAGAAAGGTCGTTGTCGTTGGTCTTGTTGTCGGCGTGATAAGTTGACTGATGGGCGCTGTCCATCGGGTCAGCTGGACGGAGCCGCCTGTTGTCCGACGGCCGAGCAGACGACCCGCACGATCGTTTGTTATGCATTTTACACCGGCGCGACTTGATTTAATTAATTTCGCGCCGTCCGCGCCCACTGACGAGACGGCCGCGACCGACCGAAGACCTTCGGCGGGGCGCCGGCGAAGACGCTGCAGCCGGAGAGGTCGCGATATGGACGGCCGACCTCGACAAATGAACGGCCACGCTGGTCGTCTCGATATGCCGCCGCTCGCTTTATTCGTCATCTCCGTCGGACGGCTGTCTCCGCGTAGACAGAATACGTGACGCCCAGCGGAGATTTTCCTTGCGAGTAAATGATAAGCTTTATTCACCACAAATGGTAGTAATAATATACAAATACACAAATGAAAATGACTTAAATGTACATCGCTTTTCGTGCAATATTTCGAAGCCTTTTTGTTTGACCACTCGTCGATGTCTTTAACGAGCAACAGGCGATCATAAACGTCGATTACATGTACTTTGCGAAGAAAAGTATTCTCTATTTACAAGTTTTTTTTATTTTAATATGTTGATTTATACATCTATTTTAACACCTTAAATGAACGCGGTAATATAATTATGTGACGCAACATTATCAAGATATCTCACAGAAGTTATTGCCATGAGAGTATAAGTTTAGGAGTATTCTTAATCGAATTTTCGTGGTACGTGTTGACCTGAAACGTAGCATGTCGCGGTATGCAGTGTGTTTACTCGTTGTCAGAGCACTGAGATACACTACATCCAAATGAACAGGCCTAGAGAAAGAGCCAGCTTTAGAATTTTCAAAACAGAATTTAAATATTAAAATAACATGGCGGAAAGTATAACATCGAAAATCGACAAGTACAAGTACCAAGTATAGGCCTACCGCAACCCTGGTAATGAACTTACGTCATCACCAATCAATCAACACAGAGTCATTCCCCTGTCGTTTTCTAACACAAAACATGGACTGAATATCTTTAGAGGATAACTCGTGATCCCGTTAATGAAAGAGATTAAAAGTGGGAGTACGTTACTCAGTTTAGTACGGAGTGACGTAAATGACGAACCTTCACATTTAGGTAAGACGCTGTATGATCATTCTCCGGTAGTCGATCACTAGCCCCCAGTCATAAGCCAATCCGATCTACATTCCCTTGGTTAAAAGTCTCCCGGTCAATATCCCCACGGGTCACGAAGTAGCAAAGAAATGTGAACAGTCCTTCGCAGGACGTCGTCGATGGCGGATCGTGCGGTTGGTTCAGCTGACACTCTAATTACGGCGGAAACGCGGCCGACGGCTGGCCAAGTCGGGAGGAAGGCAGAAAGTTTGAGCGATTGCCTGTCAGTCAGGCGAGCAGGCGTCGAGCAGTCACGACGACGTGGAGATGCTGTCCCAGCGGACGCGGACGGACGGACGGACGGCGGCACTTCGACGGACCCGCGACCGACCGGCTGCCATCGCCGGCCGCCGGCAGTCGGTACCTCGCGCGGAGCATACGCAATCGGACGGCGCGCAGCTTCGCGACCGCCGTGACACGAACCCAAGTCTCCGTCATCGTCGACGTCGTCGTCGTCGTCGTTGTGCGGCTTCGTCACACGGCAGTTGAAACGTATTGGTCGTTTACTTTGATACTTACAGTGAGACACTATGGTGCTTCAAGTGCATGGAAAGGGAAATGCTAATGGCAAAGTTGGTCACGTTCAGAAGTAGTAACGACTGATTGGCGACTGGCGTGGCTTGAGTCAATAAAATACAAGACACAACTTATGATCATAACTTGGACAAATATTGACAGCTAGATTTCTAAAATCGTTTCACCGGGTGCCTAGAGACTGTAAGTTTTCTCCCTTGCATAGGCACTGTTCTTGAACGAAATAGACTATGTCGTTCAAGATAAGTGCCTAGCCGCACGCTAACGAGCATGCTGATAATAGGAAAATATACATGAATTTACTATAACTTTCTGCCCAATAGGGAGCCCATCCTACAGCATTGAAGTAGACCCAATGACGAGCGACGAAGTTAACAACACCGTTCTCGCTAGATAAGCATCTTGGGACCCATACAAAACGGCTGAACTGATCGAGATGCCGTTTGGGATGATGACTCGGGTGGAACATAGGTACCGTGTGTTAGTTGAAGGACCCGGTCTCCCAAGGGAAAAGGGCATTCTTTGGGGGAGGGGGCGTAAAGTAATGGGACACTCTACGATAAGATGTGCAAAAAGGGCTAAACCGACCGAGATACTGTTTTGGACGAAGACTCGGGTGGGCCCAAGAAACCATGTATTAGATGGGGGTGCAGATTCCCCAGGGGAAGGGGCAATTTTCGGGGTTGTCCGGGCTATTTCTCTCTACCATTTTGGCGAAGAAAGATGAATAAAAGCATAGATAATCTTCGCAGCAGCTTTTACTGCAGTGTCGGGATCATTCAATAGCCAATAACGTCATGCAGCAGCAGGGATCATTAAGTATACCAAGCAAGTGCAAATATAGTATTATAAACATTTCTGGGCGCAAGCGATGCGGCCTATCGACCGCGAAGGGGACGGTGGATTGCACAGCGCGGGCGAAGTCTGATATCTATGATTGCGTTGTCGTGTTATGTCATGTGTATATATTAATCTTTAATTACCGAAATGGTAATAACAAATAACAAATAATAACAAATAGAAATATAATAACAAAAAAAACAATAAAAAATGAAAGAAAAATAGAAGCAGATCAGGACTTGCAAACCTTTACCAGTACAATTTATGATATATTCTAGTATATGCCAGTTGATATCGAACAATAACTGACAAATAAATCTGACGCTATAAAGGCAGCTGAGAAAGCTTATATAATTTTATGTATATTTCTGTGCTTTTTAATCTGCTTTTCTACAATCATCTTTATTCACCAAACATGGTAGACAAATAATAAAAAATAAATCAAAATAACTTAACTAACTTAACTAGATATACAGGTAGTCACCACACGTATACATTCATGCACAGTAGCCAGTTTGTCAACAGTATTTTTAACAAAAAGTTTGCACACACCTATTTCAGTAGACTGTAGTTTCGTTAAAAATTTAAGTTTTCTTGTATATATGGCATCAGAAACTGAACATCTGAAAAAAGAACGCATTCGCTGGCAATATCATACGACTTAGTTAAGAATATTTTCCTAAAAGCATTATTTAATACAAAATCCAACGACTTAATCTGTGACTTATTTATTGGGCAAGCTTCCAGTCCATAATACAGACTC
>Ga0209780_1001627_pt1 | contig 15092 bp, 6 predicted proteins | sample WorMetexBAHAMAS2_FD_187384 | JGI IMG/M metagenome (GOLD analysis project Ga0209780, IMG submission 187384) | Marine gutless worms symbiont microbial communities from Max Planck institute for Marine Microbiology, Germany - Inanidrilus exumae... | ecosystem: Host-associated > Annelida > Digestive... | reverse complement strand
CCACTCTATATAGAGTTATCTAGTTTGATGAATTTATCAGTAACAATGGGCCTATTATTGCACTAAATTTAACAATTTTAATGACTTTAAAAACAAAAAAAAAAAAACATTGCGAATTGCGATCTTGAATCGTGATAAAAAAATTAGTAAATTTTGCTTTACATTAAATAATGGTGAAATTGTATGATACGACAAGAAACTAGGAAGATAAAAAATATTTACAATTATTCACATAATAATATGTCAAAACAGGACTCCAGCAGATAGATCAAGATTCAAGAACTCATCGTGAGACCAAAACAAGACAGTTAGAGGAAATTTTTACTAGTTCAAAATCCCGGAATCAATCCCGGGATTCAATCCCGTGATCCCGGGATTGGCATTTTTCAATTCTGAAATCCCGGGATTGGAAAATAATTCCGGGATTGCAATCCCTAGTGACAGTCAGTGGCGTTCTATCAAACCATGCCACCTTGTGCATGAGAAATAAGTAGTATATAGTTATCACATTCACAGATGCATAGTTCACATGTACTTTTCCTATACGTGACTGTAGTGACCAACACATTTTACCAATATAGTTAGTACTACTATATTTTGCATTGCTGAGTAAGAAAAGAGATGACTTTGTAAGAGTATCTGTCTTACCGCAGTGCTACGAAATGTGACAATGGTGCTGTGGCTGATGATTTCAGAGTGTGTCAAAAGAGACTGTACTGGCTGCTGCTAAAGACTTCATTGGCTTCATTAACCAGTCTCCATCACCATTTCATGGTCTGCTGTGCCATTTTTATTCTTGTTCACGTGTTTTGTGTCAACACATATCATGAGGCAACAGTGAATAAATATTGTTGCTCATTCTTTATATTTATTCTAACTGCATTGCATCACAATCAAAGTCAGTGCAAATGACAGTTTGCTGTGAAGTCTATTTCCAGTGCAAGTTTCACTGTCAAATGTGTATATTTCAGTGAACCAAGCAGTGCTTGCCAACACATGACCTTGACTGTGAGCATCAGTTATGTGAAAAATGAAGGCTAGAATTTTTTAAGAATATGGCCATGGTGAACCTTTACACTGACAACACAAAAAGTAGAGGAATTTTATGTAGCTAATTATCACCAGTTCATCTGATAATAAAGAAAACATATAAGAAAACTCTTCCACAATGCCGAAATTACTGTAAAATAAGTATTTTGTTATATTTTGTCATTTGCATTTCAATTATGCTGTTTTACGTTCACTGTAGTCAGGCATGTTAGCGAGTAACCGCTGTGATAAGATGCGATGCTGCTGCTGCTGCTGTTGACAGCCGTGAATGAATGCCGTTCTCGCCTTGTTGCTGCTGGATTCACTGAACTGAAGGAAGTTGATCACTGGAATATCAAACCTGCTGACAAAGTAAGAAACTTTGTACATCATTTTTATTTACAGTGACGTATTACTAATGTGGTTGTTGTTGCTATTGCTAATACTAGTACTTAGTACTACTCAGTTTTGTATCCAGCCATTGTTTCTGCAGTTACTCCAGTTTGGACAAGATCACCAAAAAGTGTACCGGGTACCTTTGGGATAACTTGAGTGCCATAAGATTGAGTACCAAGCAACAACGTTGAAGCACTACAAGAGAAACAAGGTGCCACAGTCATTGTAACATGTTATATGCATTCATATCATATTATGCCTTCACAATCATAGTAACATGTTATATGCCTTCATACACCTCTAGAGTGAGCGCTGCATCTTGCCCGTTCCGATGTCTGCTTTGTTCTTTTTTGTAGCGAGTTTTGAATGTTAACAGTGGGATGATGCGGCTCCTGGCAATGCTGAGTTGACTGTGTTTTGTTTTACACACCAGTGTTTTGTGACACGCAACCAATCATCTCTGATTGCATTTGCTGTCGGTGGAAAGTACAAAGCTGGCAGTGGATTGTCCATCATCGGTGCACACACTGACAGCCCGTGCCTCAAGGTCAGAACTTTGCAATGTGAGGAGTTCGTGTTAGTAAATGTTGAGAGTATGGTGAATTTATACCATGTTATCATTACTGCAAGGTGCATCCAGTCATGGCGGTAGTTTATACTGTGAGAAACTGACAGCAGTTATTGAGAAACATCCTCTATCATTACAGCATAGTGACAGGCAGAGACGGTTTCTGACTGACAGGTGTTGGGTGATTCCAGTAGACAGTCACTACACAGCAGTCATATTAACTGCAGTTGCACTGGTTGTTGCTGGTACTAAAAATCACCATGAACCGTATGTATTGTTACTGTAGCATGTCTGCAGGCAGTGTGTGGTCCGAATGGTTTGTGCAGACTAACCTACAGCAAAGTCAACTTGTCTGTTTGTTAACTGTAATAAGTCTGACAACTCCTCGACGTGTTAAGTGTGAGTTGACTGATGAGTTGACTTTTGCTGTTGATGAGTTGACTTGCACCCATCTCAACCAACGCTCTGGTCCACATTTGATACCTGTCTTTAACTCTACTGGAGCGTCTGTGTTCAAACGTGCTGAGTAGTGACAGGCACTCACATTCTCAGAAGTTGAGAAATTATTTATCCAGATCGAGAAAAAGTTCGAGATTTGAGTCTTGTGGCACTTGTTAATATTCATAATATGTATGTGTATGTCAGCTAAGAAGGTGCCTGCAACTGAGACATGGCTGTGCAAAAGTCCCAGTGTGCCTGTGTGTGTGTCAGGTAAAGCCAGTATCGCGACGAGTGAGCCATGGCTATGCTCAAGTTGGAGTGGAGTGTTATGGAGGTGGCATCTGGCACACTTGGTTTGATCGTGATCTCAAACTCGCAGGCCGTGTCCTTGTTAAGGCCAGTATTTATCTTCGTTAATAAAATTTAAACCTCCCTACACTGTCATTCTCTTTTCTGCTCCATGTAAATGGCATTTTCCAGGTGAAACTGGGTTAGCTGACTCTTCCCACTGGGCAGGGACGTTGCCAGCTGCCCGACACTAGTTACCTTTATAGCTGTCTACACTGTGCCTTAATAATAAATACACTTTGCAGTGTTGAGTGTCTTCTGCATTTATAAATATGGATAATTTGTTATGCTACGCTAATTACATTCTTACATTACCTGAAAATACATTAACATTTAAGAAATTATTCGTACTTTCCCTTTATAAGTGTGGCTCTGAAAAGTACTGGTTCATTAGGCTGTTCATTCATAAACACGTGTCAGTTAACAATGCCGGACTTCAACATGATCACCATGATCACTAACAAGAAGTCGTATTATATAATGGCACAATGATTGATGACAGTGAATGACAATTGTATTGTGGAGTTAGTTAGTTGGAGTTAAACGTCCCCTTTCAGCACAAATATGGCTATATCACAGACAGAAGGTAATGTATTATGGAGAAAATGCTGAGTTCTCCTTATTGGTATTACCTAAACCATCTCTGTGCTATAGTCGTGGTCACAGCATTGACATTTATATGGAAAGGTCACCTGGCTGTTACAGATGTCATCGCTATTGTGATCATAACAATGACATTTGTAAGAGCCAGGTGACCTTACCAAGGATGTTTGCTTTACTGGCTTAATTACGTGGTTACTGTAAAGTGTAAAGAATAATGAGTCTGTGTGTATTGGCTTTGCAGGCTCATTTCGACTGAAAATTGAAAGAAAATAGACGAACTGTTCGTTCTATAGGCATTAAGCCTAGTGATTTTTTTCTCCTTCCAGGCTTTCACTTAAGTGTCTTTGAATGTGACATAGTGACTGCAAAGTGAACAGACGAAAACTGGAATGGAGAAAGTGTAGAATGTAGAAAGCAAAGACAGAAAACTCAGATAAACACCGTCAGCTGCCGCTCAATAAAAAAGATAAAATGAACTCAGCTTTTTGTGGAATCTTAAGGAGGTTTCTATACAGAGGTTAGGCAACACTGTAGTGATACATGGCTGTGCATGGCTGTAACTGCAGGATGAAGATGCAGTGTCCAACTTTCTAGTTTGTGAACATGCTTCGTCTGTGGTATTTTATTCACTGAGACGAGCTGAGAGACGTGATGGATGTGGTTGTGACTGTTGTAATGTAGTCGGGGGACAGAGTGGAGCATCGTCTGGTCCACATCGACCGTCCGATCCTCCGCGTTCCAAACATTGCGATTCACTTGCACCGCGAAATGAATGAAAAGTTTGAGATGAACAAAGAGACACACTTGTAAGTGCTGCACTTGTCTGTTTTTAAAAAATTTTTTTTATTTGTTTTACAAATCGGGTTTAACAACTCACTCTTCAGGGTTCCCGGTACAGACTTGTAACTAACCTATCGTCAGCAATGAACTTGTTGTTTTATTTGGAGTTGTGTTTACTGACTTCAGTCAGTCTGCTATGAACAAGGATCGTCTTCTGAGTTCTGTGTACAGGAGTTCTACGATTTGTAGTTTATCCAATCTAGAACTGCAGAAGAGATGAGTTGTTGAGGACTTTGCGTGGTTTATTACCAGCATGTTGCAGTGGTATCCTCATAATGAAACTACCATGTACAGGCCAATAGCCGTTTACCATTCATTGACACAGGAGTTAACTATTGCACAGAGTTGAAGCTCATTAGCAGCAGAAGCCAATCACCTAGACAGTTGGACTTTACTGCTGTTCTGGAACTGCCGTCTGGAACTCACTAACTCTCTCTCTCTTCAGTGGCGTGCTCCTTGATGGAGTGTTGCCGTGTCGACGATGCGTCGCCAGAGTGTGTGATCACTGGCTTTCCTCCAGGCCGAGTGGATCACAATGTTAACTGACTGAACATCAGAGTTGACCCCCTCAGCCAGGTGGAACGTGGGCGTCCGCAAGGTCTCCTCCAATGACTGGGCGGTCGGAGCGACGCCTCAGTAACCCGATGGTGATCCTTCTTAAAGTCAGCACGTGCCACATGCCCAAAGAAGCGGAGCCGTCTCTCTTGAGTAAGATGGGACACGGGACAACAGCCGGTGGTCTGCCTGCTGGTAGCATTGGTAACATGTCTGGTATATGGAATCCAAAGGATTTTGGCGCAAAGATCATGAATTGAAGTCTTATGTTCTTCCGGTGTTGATGTATGGATCTGAAGCCTGGTCAGTCACTAAAACTCTTGCTCAGCGACTTGACACCTATAATTCATGGTCAACTCACTAACTGCGGATCAGTAATTTAAAGTTCCTCGGTAATGGCCCTGAAAGCTCGGCTTAAGTCATTTTTGTTGATGTCTCTAATATCCACTTCCACTAACTGACCAGATGTTGGCACATGTCAACTTCTGACATTATGTCACTGTAGCAGGCTATCATCTCTTTCACCATCCCCCCCCCCCCTACCAGCCTCACACCGGTACTGAGGTTCCAGTTCTAAAAAGCTAAGATAGTGGAAGTTAGGCATTAGTGAACTGAAGATCAGATGTAGAACTGTACAAGTTTGTGTGTGTCTGTATGTCGCTGTATGATGGTAGAATGCCAGTGCTGGCGACATCGGTACAGGAACAGTTGGAAATAGGAACTACGTCAACGGAAGAAGTGGCTGACGAGGCGACTCAGGTAAACAGTAAAACAGTGTCTTCACTGCTCATCTGGTGCCTCGATGATACGTTATGCTGCTTACAGATATCTGTGAGAACCAGTTAATTGTTATTGGCAAATTTGTTGAATACTTTGCGTGTAGTTTATATAACACTGGCTGCTGTGAGTGAACATGGCGACAATTATTTCACAAAGTTGTCAAGATGTGTGATGTCTTTAGTGATGATTTTATTCCAAATGTACGGCTAGGGCTCACAATCAGACTTTCATGAAGATTTGGACAGGACTGCTGGACTGGTGACGTCTTTATTGACTTACATTGGCCAAGGCACAACTTTTTTGCTAGTCTGTTGCTGTTTGCTTTGTTCATAACCATATCTCCACAGAGCAAGGATATTACAAACTGCATGGAGTTTGTATATCTGTATGATGGTGTCTGTTGCTAAGATTTCTAACAAGTATGCCCGTCTGCGGGATGGCCATATATCCACACATGCCGATCCTATGCGTGGCCAGCGCACTGGACAAATTGGCCAGCACATGGGCCACGTGTGCTGGCCTGCATGCTGACCAGTGGTCCGACTTCCTTAGGGTGTGCCATTCGTGTTGTCTCTAATGAACACACTATTGGCCGATTTGTCCAATTTTGGGCTTCTGGGAAGCAGAGTTTCCCAAAATGGAAGATTCTCTGCCTTGGACGCCATTGAACCGCCGTGCAAAATTTGACACGCTAGCTTTATCCTTGGCGAAGAAATTTGTAACTGTACAAACAAAAAAACACAAACAGTATCTGATATATCGGCTTATCGGCATTTGTGGATAAAAAGTTGTTGGTGGATGCTCACGAAAGTTTGGGAAGGTTACACCCTGAGACAGGGAAGCAGTGATTAGATGTTTTGGATGGTCTTACCTATACTTTGTTTTCTGTGCCACTTCTTCGGTTTATCACCTGTGAGCACAGCTAAAACTGTCTGGGACTTGTGTCTGTGAGCAGATGTAATGGGAGCGTTGTCCTTCCACCAGGAGTCTGGTGATGGTTGAAGAGCAGAAGAGGCTGGAGCACTGGTTAGGGTTAGTGCTTTGTGTTCCATTCACTGTCTTGACATTGATGGTTGGGTGGTAGGCAGGACATCCAGCCTGTGGAAAAGCCATTCCATTAGTGCCCAGAAGTTTTGTTCCTGAAGAAGTCTCCGAAATGACCTTTCGTTGTGCTGAGTGGGATAGTAAACCTTAGCTTAATCATTGAGCCAAGTTGCTGGACTTTCTGTTAGTCTTGCATAGTGTGAGCGTCTTCTGGTTTCGTGATTGTCACGGTCGCTGATGTGTCGGTGTGCAGAGTGATAAACATTCGCCGGTGTTAATGCGGCTGATATCTGATGAGCTGAGAGTTGGACTCAGTGACATACTAGACTTTGAACTCTGCCTTGCGGACGCTGTGCCTTCGGTTTGTCTTCAACTGTCCTTACTTCTGATATTTAATAACACGTATTATTTTGCTCCAGTAACTAAGTGATACACAGTTATACTTATATCATACCATGCAGACTGTACACTGTAGAGCTACGTGACAAGCGTCAGCTGTGTTGGTTGTAGACGCTCGGTGGTGCTTACAATGAATTCATATTTTCTCCTCGTCTCGACAATCTGCACAGTTCATACTGCGCTGTTACTGTACGTTTCTTTTCATTTTTGTATTGTCACGTTCACTGTCAGTGATTGAGATGTGATAAGAATGTTCAATGTGTGCCAGTAGCTGTTGGAGAACCAGCACTATGTGAGTTGATGAGACATCAAGGAGTTGAGCCCTTCATGTGGCTGTTGATAACCTCCCCTGCTTTTGTAATTTCTGGCCCTGATGGGGGATGGCATAACCCCCCTTGCTGCCAGTTTGAGGGACTTTGCCAGCTGTACACAGGCCTTAGCGTAGCAGAATAACCCACCTGGCGACTTTAACATACTGGAAAATGGTTAAGTGGCCGGGCCTTGTTGCGAAACCCCACCACCTTCTTCTAACGTTGTTGCTTGTCAGAGATGTTAATTTTGTAGCATGCACGCCATTAATGCTACTAAACGTTTTACCTTGTACCTGGTATTTGAACCGAGACACATGCTGATAATTGGCCAGTGACATTATACATTGTGATCATTGCCCACTGAGCCACCAGAATGATCAAACCTTACCAGCTAGAGTATCTGGCAATGTGTGAGCAAAGATTATGGCTGGGTTCAAAACTGGTTTCACGATGCGTTAGTACCAAACAATGAATAGACTCTATGGCAAGCCGTGGGCAAGCACAATACAAGCCCCACCTGTGGGCATGGTCCACTGGTCCTTTAACATATATGACCAAATGGTGTCCTGTTAAGTATACCGAAAGTCGAACAGCATTCCATAGAATGTATACAAGCTTTGTTGTCAGTGTTTGTTGATTGTATTGTGTATTTAGGGGTTGGTGGAGTCGTGTGGCAGTGATACACTGACATCTGATAGCTTTATTCGTCTTGTTTGTCTCTTTGATAACGAGGAGGCAAGTTACGGCTCACTCACAGTGCCTGCTCTAACGTGATTATTGTAAATAAAACTTAGCATTTTGAAGCTGTACTTCAGCAGTATCTGCAGTCTCTAACTGTTCTGCCTGTAGAACGTTTAATATGCCAAATTCTCATATCGACAGCAAACGTAGGATGTCATTAAGATGTAAAATTTTCATTGCATACACAGCAGTATTGGCACTGGCCATTTATCTCGGGAAAAGAAGTTTCTGTGATCAGTGTGGAGTTTGTCACGTTAAAACAAAAGCAGTCGGACGCTTTCACCCTGCAACAGGTGTTACGGGTTTTACAAAAACCAGTCAATTGTGAGCAATATTTCGTTTATCAGTGAACGTTGTCTGCCATTTTTCACGCTGCATGACAATGCTGGTGGACAGTAGTTGTAGGTTTTCAGTATTTGAACTGCTATATGTGGCCTGATGTATAATTACTTATCCACCTCCCTCTCTCCTCTCCTCACAAAAACAAATATGTCATACTGAGTAGGCTTACTGGCATTGGTCAGCTAGCATAAAGGGAGCAAGAGTCTTCCTAAAGGTAAAGGTAAAGGTGCGGATTCTTATATAGCGCAGCTTACGCAATGATCGGATCAGCACGCTTTACAATCTCTGAATTGGCAGTTGATTGGCAAGAGCGAATGGTGCTGCAGGGTAAATGAGAGTCATGCTTACTGTCGCAGTATTACTGCGGTGTACCGGCCTGGTAGCAATGTCTGCCGTGCTTGTAGGTGGGCTCCACGAGTGCTCAGGGGGCTGACTCTTCACTGCTGGAGCACGTCCTGCGACGTCTCTGTGCTGATCAGCACAACTCGACGGCCTTCGAGGAAGCAGTCGCAAAGTCGCTGATGATAAGCGCTGACATGGCACACGCCGTTCATCCCAACTACTCGTAAATAGCACATACAGCAGTCACTGCTGGCATGCTCCTTCTTTATTTCACTTACCTGCATCTAGGCAGCAGTAAAGACAACATGTAAAAACATAGGGCTGGTAACAATTCAAAATTTTTATGGATTAGTCGATCGTTTTCAATCACTAATTAATCGGCCCGTTAAAATTGATTAGTTCAGAACTTCAGTAATTCAAAAATTGTTTGTTCACACTATGTTGATGGGGCATATGTTTGTGCTGCAGATGGTATGCCAGTTACATCATAGATGAAAGATAAACAAATCACAGTTATTGCAGTCTTCAGTTTTGTGTTCTGCATTTACTCTTGTTCACTTAATGTTCTTACAACAAACGTCATTAAGTTAGTGAAACATGACATTTTGTATACTGTAAAACCCTTTATGTTCCCGTGCCCTTTATATCGCGAATTCTGCGAGCATAACAAAACCCTGAAATTAAAGGTTGTGAATATTGATACTGTACCAACTTTAATTGGCATCACTCATGTGTTGGAATTGTGTGGCTTGAAGTCGCCAAAATAAAAGGTGCCAAAATAATTTTGCATGCAAAATCGCCAACTTTTAAGTCAGTCAAATTAAAGGGTTTTACCATGTCAGTTAGTAATGAGTTAGGGGAGTGAAATAAGTAAGAAAAATAGCATGTAATTTTAATTGAGCAAAAAAATTAATACGTGAAAATTTTCATGATTAAACGAATAATTAATTGTTAAAAGTTGCAGCCATAGTAAAAAGTGAAACTGGATATGACTTAATGTGCTTTTTGTTCAGTAGATTCGCACTGACTGACTGACATAAGGAAAGTCAGCTGATGTGTGAATGTGTTTCAGTAGCACTGCACTTGCAGCAGATGTTGAAGCTGAGATGGTAATTTTGTAGCTGAGCAGAATATTTCAAACATGCATGGTTACTTTTTACCACGTTGTACTGGGCACATCAGACTTGGTAATGATTAACATGTTAGGACACCCACTGTGGTGATTGTCTGTACGTATGTATTCAGCACTAGTTGACATGATTCACTGTAGATTTTCAATAGTCGTCTCTGTATGTCATGTAAGTCACGTTATGTCGAGTGTTGTAAGTGTGATGTGTGTTGATGAGCAGAGATAAACATGAGCAGCAGCATCGGCCTGCTCTACACAAGGTATACAGTGTCTAGTGTCCGTCTCTTTGTCTGTGTGCATACGCCTCTTACTGCGACCATGGTTTAGAAACTTATTTGCAGTCATTTGTACGAATGTATGTCTAGCTCTGTTTGTGCATGTGTCTGAGCTTCTCTATTGCTGGATTTTCAACGTCTGTTCATTATAAGGGAATTTTCGTTTGTTTTCAATTATTTCCAACGTATTTTAGCTTCTTCACTGAGCTGCATTGTGGCTGTTTGCCATATTTAAACGGTTTTATCACCGTCTTTGTCGTTTGCTGCCACCTGCCATTTGTGTATGTATCTGAACATGTGTCACCATCTGATAGTAATTGAACAGACTGACGTGTTGTAAATGACTGGTGTTGGCTGCTGATGTTGTAGGGAGTCGTCATCAAGTATAATGCTAATCAGAAATACGCGACGACGGCGATTACTGCCAGCATCGTGCGGCAGATCGCCAACAAAGTGCACATTCCTCTGCAGGTTCCTGGCTGGCTTGTGCAGTAATGAATTGAATGACGTGTGTCGCAATACTGTAAACGAAATCTATAGTACTTGCGGCTGTAATGGAGTAATCTAAGCAAAAACTTTTAAGTACAAATAACTTTGTACTTTTAACGAAGTAATTTTTTATAAAACAACAACAAGGTTTTGACAGGAATTAAAGTGTAAGTCAGTGTAAAGTGTAAGGAAATCAGCATTTAAAATGTAACAGTTTGATTAATGAACGCTTCATGTGGTGTTCATCGTTATGCTTTATGAACGTTTATTGACTTTAAAGTTCTCTCCATTCATTAAGCGACCATAGTTTAGAAAATTATGTGAGTGAGTAAACGTGGCTTTGCATACTTTAAACTACGCACAGCTTGTCACCTACACGTTGCTATTTTACTTTGATGGTAATTTCTTCTGTAGTACTTTTTTTACTTTACTTTGAAACTTTTTGGATGGTTACTTTTACTCCATCAAAAATAATCAGTAATTACATTTGAGTATTTTGTCACAGTACTTTGAACAAGTCCACATTTTGGTACTTAGTTCTTATTAATGCTGTTAACCTTAAATGAAAAATGAACGAAGATACGCAACGAAGGAGCTATGCCAGGTGCACGCAGGCGAGAAAGACCACGCACGGCCTGGATGGACAACATGAATACATGGACAGGACTGTCCGTGAAAGAGTCAATCAGAATGACACAAGACAGAGATAAATGGAGAATGTACATCCATGGTGTGGCCAACCCTCGGATCGAGGACGGCTAAAGAACAGAACCTTATGCCAGCGGTCTGCAGTCATCTGTGTGCAAATACTAATATGCACCGTGTTCCAAAAATGCATCGGTTTAGAATTTTGTTAAACGTTTTCAAGAAGTAATGAGTAGTCATGAGGAACTAAAACTGCCAGTCGTTGTTGAATACTGGTTTGAGCATGCACCTTACGTTTTACTGCTGACCTCCTTCAGTGCTAGCCTCATCATTCGGCTGACGATGGACGATGAGCGTAGACCTTCTGTGTAGGATTAGCTTAGATGTGCGAGTGTTCCAGTAAAATATTATGACATTACACCGGCAGTCATCGATGTACTGAAGTCCACGGCTACGTTATGTGCTGTATACAAGGTCAAGGTCTAACATGTGTGTGTGTGTGTGTACTATCAGGACTTTGTAATACGCAATGACATGGTTTGTGGAAGCACAATCGGTCCGCTGTTGTCTGCCAAGCTCGGTCTTGCTACTGTTGACGTCGGCTGTCCTCAGCTGAGCATGCATTCAGTGCGTGAGATGTGTTGCACCACCAGCGTCTGCCAAGCCACTTCTCTCTTCCAGGTCTTGTAATCTACTCTTGCCGTGCTGGCCTATCAGCCAGACAGTCAGTCAGCAGAAGAAAATCTAGCGAAAACAAGTGGTCAAAGAATTATGGGGAAAGGCTGCATCACAAGGAGTGGATTTTTTTACAGAAGGACGATGTAGTGTGACACTGACCACTTAGGAGCATTGCAGTCAGCTGCAGCAGTAGCGCTGTGATGCCATTATTGACGATTGAATAATTTCTTTAGCTGCGTGCACTGCAGCAGAGACTTTCAGTGCTATTTGGTGGGTCGGACAACCCGCCAAGATTGCCCCTCACTGACCCCATCTAATACATGGTTCCTTGTACCCACGCAAGTCAGCCTGCAAACGTCATCTGCATCGGATCGGCCATTTTTGCAGGGCTTGCCCAACAGACAGACACACAGACCACGTTACGTGCAACATATGTAGCAATTGGCGTATCTGTGTACTGCATGCGATGCAGGAAAAAACTGCTGCATGATCCCTGACAACGTTATACAGTGGTAGTAGAACAAGGTGTTGCCCTAACGGGACGTAACACTACTGACCCGCCGTCGCGTGCTGCCCCCTGGTGAGTTACGTTGCATATGCGCTGCTGTGGAGTGTTACAGACGATGACAGACACCAGAGAGCAAAACAATACTCCCCCCTCCCTACACTGTGTGTAGGCGGGCCAGTAATAAAAGAGTTAAACAATACAAAAAAGTCATAATAAGAATGGTGAAGTCTGAGTAGAGTTCAACAGTGAAACGTCTACGGTGTCTGCATGTGAATTTGTAAGCAGCAGTATTTTTACTTGTATGCATCTATATGTAATGTCTGCACAGAATATTGCAACACGTTCAGTTTGTTAATATTATTTGATCAGGTTGTATCTTATCATTAAATACTTTTTTCAAATTTGTTTTCTTTTGTTGCATTTTAACTATTTTACATTTTAAATTAAACTTTGTTACACTTTCAGTTGCCCTTGCCTGGGATTTGACATTCACCATTGTTTTACTCATTCATGTCTGTCTCTTTTTAAGGATGTCGTTGTTGCGGCGTTATGGTGCACCACTTTTTCTCGTTTTATCGTCATTTCTGTTTCATTCTATATTATATTCTTTCTACTGGGCCTCTCGACTTCACTGTCTATACTTTTATCATTTATTCTTTTCACCCACTTCTTTTTCTTGAGACCTGTCTGTCCGTATAGACTCTCACAATTTTGACCTTTTCTCTCACTGAAGCTGATAAATCATGATACAAATTCACTGAGCTAAAGGACAGTATGTCGTCTAGCTACAGCCGTGTCAGCTTTCCTCAAAATCACTCCAGCAATATTTCTTCCATTGGAATCTTTCTCCTCCAGTAACTTTCACACCTGGATTTTTCTGTTATATCTCTTTAACAATGGGGGACACCGGGTAATCGTGCCCCACAAAACGGGTTTTGTGCCCCCTGCCCCGCCATATTTTCTCCAAATTACAAAAATGCATTGTTTATTGTGCATCCGGACAGACGCGGATCGCTGATGTCCGTATAAGCTGACACGACGTTCATGTACATAGTCTATCTGTGGTGGTCAACTGCCTCCTTTAAAAAGTATGCCTTTAGTATTTACTGCCCAGTCCACCTTTGTCTTCAGCCTGTTCTAGAACCTGCATTCTTCTTCTTGAAGACTAATTCTTTCATGTTTTTTCTGCTACTGACTTTGAGAGGTGCTTGCAAAACTGATGCCTTGTGCCCGCAAAGACCTTAATCCAGCCATGACTGTAAGCCAGTGCACTAAGTGTGCTGCTTGTAATTAGTAAGTAAGTAAGTAAGCTTGGCTTAGGCTACTGGAACGTGATTTGTACGTTGGTGTCTGTCGTTGCAGGCATTCTTTGAACATTATCCAACAACATTCGCCTCCATGACTGGCATCTAACGACACGAGTTGATGCCGTACATTCACACTGTTACAAAACTGCCATAATAGTAGGCTATCATGGCATTTGTTCTAATTGCTCAAGTTCTGGAGGACATATTCCACAAAAAAACTATGATATGACTTCGTTTGTGAGCGCTGTGTCACCCTCTGCCAACTTAGCCTAGCCAGCCTTCTGTGACTAGCGACACTGTCTGCTGGCTGAAGTTACGCATGAAAGTGTTGCATATGTTCACGTTGTCACAGAAAAAGGCGACAGTTGTTGCCGAAGCGTCGCTGATTTTTAGGTAAATATTTCGGTTGTTTCTAGTATTAATAGTTAACTGTTGTTTCTTTTCAACCGATGAGTTTATTCAAGGTGCAAACATGACAGTGGAACATGACTCCTGTTACAATTTTTGAGTTACTTTCTACGGACAAGAGCACTCCCCACTGTGTGCCGCTGACTGATATTCTGTACATTTTGTTAGTTTCACGTCTGTTGTAGTTTTTGACGTAGTTAAAAAGGTAAAGGCTTCCCATACTCGTTACTGAGCGTTGGGCACGGAGCTGATCCCGGTGTACAGGCAGTCAGCCTTCAGGTGACTATAAGTCACCCACCTGGCGGTAGACTGCCATTACTTTGCGCTTGGCAGGCATTCCCAGCCGCATGCATCACTGCCCCTTGGCTGGTACCAAGTTATACTGCTTGGTGACAGAGGCACAACTTGTTTTTCTCCAGGAGGCTATTCGTGGGATGAAGCTGGAAGAAGTTTCTATCTTTCGGATGAGTTGTGCAGCCATACCATGAGGAAATAGCTCATTATTGCTGTTCATGTCTGAATTCTGTCGTGTCTTGCTCAGTTTATGTTGATGTGTCACTAAAGTAACATCTATCAGCATGGGCGTAAATCTCGGACAAGGGTGACGAGTCTCCTCAGAATTTGGAGTGGGGGACGCTAATGCAAATTGTCCCCCAAGAATTTGTCATGTTTCAAAATTTCAAACACCATATTACTTGCATTACAATGCAGTAATGCAGTAAAAATGCTTATCAACCCCATTATTCTAACAGAGTATTCACTATTTCCCAAAAGTACGTCTTCAGTGTCCACCAAATCACCACTTCAGACAGAAAATTCACCATTTTTTCTGGCAAGAAAAAAGTACTGTTTAGAATGCACCAAAACACGCCATTTCAAGTGAAAACCTTAATTTTTATAGCCCCCCTCCTCCA
>Ga0209780_1001626_pt1 | contig 15093 bp, 8 predicted proteins | sample WorMetexBAHAMAS2_FD_187384 | JGI IMG/M metagenome (GOLD analysis project Ga0209780, IMG submission 187384) | Marine gutless worms symbiont microbial communities from Max Planck institute for Marine Microbiology, Germany - Inanidrilus exumae... | ecosystem: Host-associated > Annelida > Digestive... | reverse complement strand
TAAAAATACAAATGAAATATAGTAATAAAGAGGGAAAACTTAACTAACTTGGTTGGGAGATTAACGTCCCTTTTTGGCATAAATATCAGTAATATCAGTAATGTTATACTATGTACTTTATTCTGATGATATTTATCTTGACAAGTGACAACATGAATATGATGGTATTCTGTTAATACTAAACGCATATATGCAGTTGGCTGACTTACATGTAATAAATGCTTTAATTATATTCAGTGCTCATGCAAACTACACTTTTCCTAGATAACAATACTGTTATCATACAAGTATCTCATACAAACACACAACATTTTACAAGCAAATAATTCAGCAGTAAGCATGCAAATACAGATAAATATGTTCTTCATGCAGAAATGCAAACACAGCTGTTCAAACACGTGTGTTTTAACTCGACATAAGATATCATTCAAGACAGCATTACTGAGACAGCAGCAGCAGTCATCTGAAATGAACGGACAACAAAAAGTGACAATTGCACACTTCATCTCGCTGGTATTACGTAATGATATTTTGGTTTAAGGACGTTTACCGGAAAGTCACTTTCCCGGAATGATGCGGTTAGGATGCAAGGTTAGGATGCAGCCACAACAGACCACTTCATCACCGCAAACACAGTGGGTCAATGGACCAGCCCGACCTCACATGCAACCTCGACACCGGCTGCCTCAGTGCATTGGAGATGACCGTGCTGGTCGTCATGCCGTAACGACTAGTGCCGTGTCGACCTCCAAGGCGGCCGCGAGCTGGTACATCGACCAACAGCAGTAGTGGTGATGGAGTGGTTGGTTGGTTTGGAGATTAACGTCCCCTTTCTGCACAAAAATAGGCTATAAATTATTGTGTATAAAGGTCTTTGGTGGAGATTTAGTTCCGCCAAGTTAAGGTTGGCCAACAATACAGTAACCTCCCAACCTCCTTGCCTTGGTTGGTTGGTGTTTACCGGCGCTTTCAACACAAGTCAGGTCATATCATGCCTTTAAGGTAGAACTATACTATAAATATTAAAAATTAATAGGGATTAATTCTTTGGAGTAAGATACTACAATAAATGAATAATATAATAATAGTAGTATTTTTAGATTGAATGAATAAGCCACAATTAAATAAATTAAAGCGGGAAGCGTCTTTCCGGGAAACTGACTGAAACGTGAAGCCAATAATTGCATGGCATAACAGTAATAACGAACTACACTGGAAACTAAATAACTAATGTCTGGCAGCTGTCAGTAGAACATAACACTGTGAAATAAACACAATGCAATAAACAAATGTGCATTTAAAAATCAACATAAGTGAACTAAACAAACCAAAATACAAACAACAATTCAACACTGAAAACATGATGACAGCCTGTACCTCTACAGAGCCTTGAATAAATTCTTGCATTTTCACCTCGTAAATAACATCTGACATTAACATGCTTCCAGGTTAATTTCTCTGTAAGTTACTATATGTTATCGAGACATCAAACAAAATATACCACAAAGCCAAAGACGTCTGGTATGTCAGGCAGTGAGACTATGCCATCACTTTCTCACTGGTGACCAAAAGTCAACTGCAACAAATGAAGTCTGACTGACACTTGGTGTCATCACTTGACAGTTGAATTCTTGGTATCAGTAGTGTGTGACAGTAATACAAAACAACTATCATGCCACCCTCGCGCCTACGGCAATCGGTCACACTTCCCTCACACAAGATGCTTGGTTCTCACATCCGTTATGGTTGCTGGCTACTAGTTCTGAATTCCCTGACGAAGCTCGCGACTCATTTGCAGTGGCATATGGATGGCGCGCAGTGCAAGCTCGCAGGATCAAGCAGCACTCACTAACACCCCATGACAATCTGTAGGGTATAAGGATGCCATATGCCAAATTTCATGCAGATCCACTCAAAACTGTGCCGTGGTTGTGCATGAGTTACAAAGAACAGACACACACAGATTCTGTTTTACATACATAGGATGACGTCCCGAATTTAGGGTAATGTTTTATAGCAAAGTACCCGTATTTTCGAGGCACACAGACCATTGTAAAACAACTTGGCCCCAACCGAAAATAGCCTATCCAAGTAGCAGTTCGACCTGCTCAACCATTTTGGCAGACATCAGCTAGCTTCCAGCATCATTTGAAGGTCACCACAACTGTTGTGTTCTGACATTAGTAGACAGCTGCACACAACGATACCAATATCAGCTGGATAATTTCACTAGTTTTCACCCTACTCACCGGACAAAAATGAACTAACTCCAATGAGTTCACACTCAAAATGTAATCACCTGTTCCAATTTCTAAAACTAAATCCTTCCAAACTTTCGTAAAAATACACTGCGATACTGTTGTACAGCAATACAGTTACGCATTGACAACAGGTGCACCCTCCCACCTATGGTGCTCGGACATTCCTCGTGCCTGCCGCCTGCCAGTTCAGAATTCCCCGATGGAACTCGCCACCCATTTGCAGCGGCGTATATAGACAGCGTACGGAGCGCGAGACTGCAGGTGCGAACGGCGCTCACTAACCAGCCCGTGATCATCTGCAGGGTATATGGATGCCATACGCCAAATTCGGTCCAGATCCGCTCAGAACTGTGGCCGTGGATAAGGAACAAAGAAACAGACTGAGACTGACAGATTCAGTTCTTTTCAGATAAGATCCTGCTTCTTCCAATCCCATGTCACAGACATGTTACAGTAACAGTAGCATGTTCAAGTAGCATGTGGTTCCCATGCTCACAAAGCATAATTATATAACTAAACTGCTTTTCCTTCACTGAAAATTTAATATATTCCCTACATACTGGTGAGTGCAAACTTTTTTACATTATTCAGATGCCGCATAAGTTTATTTGGCTTTTTATTTTACACATGAGCCATAGCAATTATTTGTACTACTACATGCATGTATGCTGACATTTGTTACCCAAGGCTTAACAAGGTATGTCTCTCATCCACGGACTGCTAAAGCCAGCTTCAGATACAAATACTGCTTCTACATTACCCCTTGAACATCTATGAAACATCACTGGTTAATTGCAAGTGAACACAAAATCATGACTCACAGGTCACAAACAAACACCGTCACCAACAGCATGTTGTCCAGCACATTTACATTAATACGCAAAAACACTGTTGTATAACAAGGTAAACATATCAACTCTTGAACACTAAGGGCCAGTTTTCCAATGTAAATTAATATTCCATTAACGTTAACGGGAGATTAACTCCCATTAATTAACGGGAGTTAATCTCCCAATAACGTTAACAGAAGATTAATTTGCTGTGGAAAAACTGGCCCTAAAGTCTATAATTAATTGGTTTAGTTATATAAACCAATATAAACAACAGAACACTAATAAACAAAAAACCAAACTGTCCAATTATCAAACCAAAAAATACAGCAATTATATTCAGATTTTCCATTAATCAAATTACAATAATACGTCAAAGTAGCCAGTTTAATGCACACAAGTTAATAATGATATTTGGTGTAATGATAATTATATTAAAAAATGAATGACAGCATATACTGGCATTAATATATCACAAATGCATAAATATACAGTCCAGTATTAACAAAGACCACAAAAAAACATAATCACAAATGCTGAATTAAGATACAGCAAACAATTCTGTTTTAATGGTTTTTATCAATCCAGTACTTATTGTTTCTGTAACATATGCAGATGAGATAAATTATCAAGCTGAAAATAGGTTACTGTTTCTGCTGGCACAATTATGCAACATTTAGTAACTTAATGAAATTTGGTCAGATTGTGGCAAAATATACGGAAAATTATAACTATCAGTCATTTAATAAAATACTAAATCATTGCAAAGAAATTGCAGTTAATACACTGGAATCTTTAGCAGCAACTGTAGACTGCTGCAGTCAAACTGTTTTATCGACAGACAACAAAGTTTAACTCTACCACCTTCAATGCCTTTAAAGCTGTTGGTCTGGTACCAAGATGGACATCCTAGCTACGAAATATCCAAGTCCAGTAACCTGCATTAAATTTCCAAAGGGTAACCAATGAGTCCTGGCCTAAGCAGTACTGACTAGTGGACTTGTAAAAATGTCCAGTTAACGAGTAACCGAGATGACAGTTGTATCAGCCGGTGAGAGAAAAATGAAAAATGTGAGGATAATACATTGCAATACATTTAACGAGCAACATCACTAGGGTTCGGTGGCAGTTGCTCTAATTAATTCCCAGTACTGCCCGGTATCGCCTCATAAAAACTGGCAATTTGCAGTAATATGAATTAGCACTAGTAAGTATGCAAGTATAAAACATTTATAAAGTGAATCGAAGGTACTTGACTACTGGGGTTTGCCACACGGGGTTGATAGACATAGACTGAAACGAATGGTTTGAGATGCTTTCAGATGGAGGGAGAGTATTCCCAATCATTGGTACTGCAATACAGAATAAATGGAGCCACAACAGATTAACATGAGGTACATGCAAATTAAAGTGAAGGTGGTAATGTGTAACACTCCATGAGAATATATGTATGCTAGGCACCAAAATCCAGTGGAATTCAATGTCTACCTGTGCCAGTCATACGGTATTTTGTCTATATCAGACTTCGTTGCTGTGAAAGCACGGCAAAATCAGAGAAAAACAGTTTGAGCCGGTCACTGAGATTATGTTACTCTAACATACATTCTATTATGTAAAGAAGAATAACAAAAAATAAAACAGAAAAGTAGAAATGCTTAAATTTTTTAAATTTTTCTGTATGTATCACCTGCTGATATGCTGCCAATAAACATTGTACTACCTAGGCGTTTTCCAGTGTTAGCACATTACCTGGTGGCATCGGATGCTAATTAGTTCAACCCTTCAGTTGTATTAGTCTCCAAATAAGTTTCACAGTTACTGAGGACATCAGCACATCTAATTTCCACAATGTACGTAAACAAATATATAGGTAGAACTGCATGGCATTCAGCAGTATAATGTTATAAAATGTTACAGTCATGCTATGGATAGTGTCACCCTGTGGGTCCGACACAAGATTAGAGCAAAGACAACGTGAATGACAAACAGTAGCAAAACAGTAGAAATTCTCTGCATAGTTGACAGTATATATGATGAAACAACAACTTACAACACATACACATGCATGTCATCATACTGCCCAGAAAATATGATTACTATGTGAGCACTATGCGAGCACACTACATCGGTGGCAGAAGCTCATTTCTACCATATGCTGTGTATCAAATCAGCCGCAACAACAAAATTATTGCAATGTGCCAAATACGACAAACATCACAGAACATAATGGAAAAATGGTTCAAGTTAAAGCTTCTGATTAAAGATTGCCTCGACACTGTGCTTGATTGAGTTGACACAAATTAGGTCATTTCGGAGACGTTCTACCTAGCCAATCTCTTGGCTAAGTACTGAAAAAATAAAACAAATAAGCACAACAAAGCAAGCATGCATCTGCAACAAAATACACTACAACATAAAATGAACCCATAAAACTAAAGCTAGGTTTGGTCGCCTCCTATGACCTCCGGCCTGAAAATGGAGAGGGCCTATTCTGGTTTCTGCACTTCAAAAATTTGTCACTTACTTACTTAATGAGACACTTACCCACTTACAGCGCCTGGACCCACACAGGGCCTCGACACTGTGCATTCTATAAATTAGACTACTACTACTATTATTATATTAAATATTACTATTATTATTATATTACGCATATGCAAGTTTCGTTAAGAGTGTAAGAAATTCAACAGACAAATACAGGAAGAAATGTAATGGGTTAAAAACAGACTTGTTTGCGAATCAGAGGTACTGGGTCTGCCACTGGGAGTCCATAATATCAGGCTGAAACAAGTGGTTTTGAGATGCTTTCATGTGGACAGAGAGAATTCTAGATCACTGGTGCAATATGGAATAAGTGGGTCCAGAAGACAGATTAATGTGAAGTACACGCAAATTAAAATGTGACCGTGCTCAGGTGCAAATTTCAATCAGAGAAATCATATGCTAATAAGACGTTACGAGCAGCTTATGCATTAAGACGAATGATCACACCTGATATTGTAAATTACTCAACTTTTCAACAACTAATCTTTGCTTGAATAAAAATGTTTCCCACCCTAACCATACGAACTTAAGGTAATCAATAATGGTGATCCAACTGCAGTACTGCACACAATTTGGTCCAGAAAATAACTCCATATACGTTGACACCAACTGAAACATCACTAGAACAGATACAGAAATTTGGTCACATATACAACAGACAACTGTAGCAGATCAAATTACAGTTACAACAGCAGAGTTGCACATTATACACCTGGCTAAAAGCTGCCAAAAGTCTACATCTAACAATAGTTGCAAGCAACATATCGACCACACAGATATATCAGCAACTGTAACAAACGTAAACTACAACATGAGCAGAATCAAGTATCATAAAGAAAGCACTCTGTCTCAGTAATGCCAAACAAGTACACATATTAGAGGTGTGCACGGGATAAGGTTTTAGTCATCTCCGAACTGATTCTGATCCATCCCCGCAAATAGTTTGATCCATCCCCACCAGTCCACACAGATTATCTGTCATAGAACCAAAGTCGGTAATAACAAAATAACAAATGAAATGGTCTCTCTCGACAACCATTCCCGCAGGGTTCCTGTCATAATAGAATCCATCCCCACGAGAATCCCGCAATTGTCAAATCTAACCTTGCGATATCCCTGCAACATTCATACTCATACCCGCTGGAAATCCGGGAAACATTCCCGTCTTCCCCATCCCCGTGCACACCTCTAATACATATCTTTCAAGATCCACATAATGGCACAAATTAAAATTCAACACACTGAAGTTCGTCGAACTAAATTTCTATGGTACCTACCAACTCTCGTAACAAAAAATAATTTACAGAATCATTAGCATGACTAAAAATAAGTCATCACAGCAGCATCAGAAACAAAAAATTGTATTTTTACCTGAACATTTATTTATCTTGCTCTACTGTTTGTTAAAGACATCTTCATATCTCCATTTGTAAAACTGAAATATAGACAAAAAAAGTATCTTTACAAAACGCCTCATTCAAATACTGCCCGTTATCACTGTTGCAAATCAAATTATGTGAAAGGAAGAGATGTTTGTATGCATCAGCTAACAATCCGACTCATAATTTAAATCAAGTCAGTTGCCGAATAAACTGAAATAAATTCACTTAGGAATAACGTAATTTTCAATCCGTTCTGTTCATAAGAAGTTGTGTGGTTTCTCTTAGTGAATCATCATATAAACAATCGATGGACAAATGGCACACTGTTACAATTCGTTACAGTCCTTAAAAATTACTTGATGCTATCAAAGAAAACACAAAACTGCTTCCATGTGCATATGCTGTGAATGCTTTGTCGGTTCATGTACCATAACATTAATAAACAGATCTAGACACATGACTATGCTCTGAATGACGTTAGCAGATGATATTTGATATGTGCATGTGCGACAACGTGACTATGACGGCAAACGTGTCAGTTGATTTAAGGTATCATTAGACACATCAGAGGTGATTTCAGAGATGAAATCAGTCGACTGTACTGCTCCTGACAACTAACTGAACCCATAACGATCAAGAATGCAATCAAACACCTAAGATGAAGCCTAAACAAAAAAGCTCTAGTTCCACGACGTGACTGTACAAATACTGATACGCACTCAAATCTGCTGGCCACCATTCTGCCACATATAACTGCTGTATGTTCAGGTGGCGGTACACTGCACAATTGTACGGTGATGAGGATGATTAAATGCTTGTGGTCTGCATCGGACAGCCAGCATCAAAGGAGCTTGACATTCCATTGACATGCCTCAGCACTCAGTTGGTGTAGTAAGAAAGGATGTGACCAGTTGATGATTTTACCTGGTTGGAGCCAGTGTTACAAGTCTACTCCACTACTTTGACACTGTTGGTTGGTGTTTAATGGCACTTTCAGCACAATTCAGGTCATGTCGCACCTTTAACCCTTTCGCTACCTTGCCCGCCAGATATTTCCGGCAGAGGAAATAAATAATAATCCCCAGACTGCCGGATGAATCCGGCGACGCTACATAGGCTATACTTATAACCGTGGTATGTGATATAATGCTGCCTGCGGTATTGGCTATTACCCATACACTGACTACGTATTATATTTTTTTCCGGTCTGGCAGTAAAAGGGTTAAGGTAGAACTATAGTATAAATATTAAAATTTAATAGGTATTAATTCTTGGGGTAAGGTAACTGAAAAAGAAAAATATAACAATAACAGTAGATTTAGATTAAATAAGTAAACAGAAATTAGGTAAATTATATCATTGAAAAAGTACAATTTATGTAAGATTTCTTTTTTTAGAAATTATAGCTCATCATATAAGTTGACATTGTTGGTTGGGCGAGAGAGAAAGGTATCTGGCTAGTAAAAATCTGCACCATTTGTACCCAGTTTCTTTTGCAACAGAGGAAAAAAAGAATCAAAGGAACACTCAGTCAATCTAAGTTGAAATGCAAAAAGACTGTTAGCCAGTGTGCAATGGTTCAAACTGAAGAAAAAACTACCTTGTGCAGAACTGAGATTAAGACTTGTAATACAGGACACATTGGTGGCGGCATGGCGTAGTGGTAACGTCGTTGGTCTCATTCAACAAGGTTAACCTATGCTGAGTCCGGTTAGTACTGCGATGAGTGACCGTGTCCGGGTTCGACTCCCAGAGGCGGCACTTTATTATTTCAGTATGTAACTAACCACCCAGGTTGACTCAGCCTTTTACCCTCCGTGGGACGGTAAAATGAGTACCAGCAAAAGGGCGGTGATGCTCTGCGGCTGGGAAGTAAAGGCAATCATGGTGTAATTTGCAGGTAAAACTGTATGATGGATGTCTGAGCCTATTAGAGGTAGTCACCACAATGCACTAAACAAATTGACGTATACTTTACTTTTACTTTACTTTACTGCAAAGTAACAGGTGAGATGGTATGATAAGTACGTTAACAAATGACGAAAAATTATTTGGTGAAATATTTACAGATTATGAGTTGAGGGTGCTAAGACCAAAGACGTGCTATAAGACAAAATGAAAGGAAATAGCAGCTAATAAAATATCCCAAAATACAGATATATAGGTTTGCAGTAATGTAGAAAATTAATACAGGGCAACAGCCAGACTTGTAATAACTGAGCACAAAGTAAGAAATGAAGAACAAATCTGTGTTGTGTGCAAACTGTGACTGTCAGCCATAACAGTTTAGCTAAATGAAATACAGAAACACTAACACAAAGCTCCTCAAGACTCAAGTGTAGAACGCAACGTGTATTTGACTAATAACTTGGAGTGGAGCAGTGCGGCACATCTGCTTAAAAGAGCAACAAAGTACCAACAAAAGTCACGCAACAAAATGAAACGTTTTACAAATATGAACTCGCGACAATGAATATATTAACAGAAATGGAAACAAGATATGGAATGCGAATGTGTCAAATCAAACCCTAGGTGTGGTCCACATTTACTTCAAGCAAGACGACAAACAAGACGGCCGGCCTACGCAGTGAAGCCATTACGACACAGAAGAAATGCCGTGTCCAGATGCGGATGACGTGGCTCGCAGGGATCGAACTAGTTCTTCCAGCTGCTCAATGCGCTGGTCTTTCTTTGACATCTGCTCGCGCAGGTTCATGATCTCATTCCGCTGATTGATGTACGCCTGTCGCAACTGCACATATCACTCACACTATTCACCGCTAATACTTCACAGATATGAACACAATAAAAATTAGCCCCATACGGGACTGACGGTCGACTCCTACTTACTGCCAACTTCAAAGTCACATGACACAAAAACTAGGACAAAAATCAAAACTCCGGCCGGACAAGTTTTAGGTATTGCCCCCTAATTTAAGAATCCGTGGTCATTTGCCAGCCCCATTATAAATGGGGGAGGAGCTAGCCCTTGAAAATGATCAAATTTCCAACTTTCATGGGCTCGTGACCTTGACCTCGGATCGGGTCATACTGCATACCGTCATGCATCACTCATCGACCTCTACCTACATACCAAATTTCATTAAAATCGAAGAAACTTTTTGTGAACGGACAGACGTATGGACATTTGAGACCCACTAACGTTATTAGGTCGACTCGGAGGAGTCGACCTAAAAACCGGATAAAGTAAGCAACTATCAAAAAACAAATCAAGTGCAAACTACACTGTACTCTGCTAACAAGGGTACTAGAATCAGTGAGCCGGCATAACTAGATGGTGCAGCAGAAAGTCCAATGTGAACTCACTTGGCACATCAGAAAGGCTAGCCCAGCAGATGACTTTCCCCGATTCATTTCAGTGGTCTTGAGTTCACTTCAAAGTAGTGTTGTTACGATGGCAGGAATTTGCAATTCGGTCGGTGGCGGTGTTTTTTGACATGCCACCTCCACCGCAGCGAATATCCGTCGATGTCAAGGCTAGGGTTGTTAATGGGAAAAGGTGGATATCACGGCTTTGAAATCAGATCGTTCCAGCTGTCCTGGAATGCGCTAATTGCTCACAGCACCACGGCACGCGACGGTAGGGGTGCACTAAGTACAGTGCCTAAACTGTCACTGCTGTCCCGGCAGTGAGTGGGGAAGCGGACACGCGAGGGAAGGCGGGCGGTGTGGCTGACTGGAGTGACTTGCGGCACATTCACGCAATCAAATGACGCGGCATTTAGATGACTATCAGTGCTCTGAGCAGCGGAAGTCAAGAAACAGCGCCCAGAAATACTGCCGAGAACACAGTAAAACACCGCGATGGCGGTGTTGGTTTGGTGGTAGCCGACCACCACGGTGGCAGTGAAAGTTCGGTGGTCGTAACAACAGTACTTCAAAGATCTGATACCATTGATAGGGTGGCAGGAACTGCATCCTGTATGGATACAAATTCTCCCCAAAAGTTCTCTAACCCCACCCAGAGAAGTATGGAAAAGAACAGGATAAGCAACTAAAAGACTTCAATGCACCAGTATTGACATGGATACCTCATCAACTCGATGGCTTGCTGTGATTTGACCTTTGACCTCCAGAATCTAACCAGGTCATCAATAAGGGCTAGCGAATGTTCACTGTAGGTTTCATCGCGATTGGTCAAGCCGTTCATGAGATAATGTGATAACAAGATTATTGCTGACGAATGGATGAACGAATGCATGAGGTGGACGGATAACCCAAAAACATAATGTCTTTGCTGACACAGTTGGGTGTGGCAAGGGCATAAAAACTTCGAGTAGCACTAGCAGCAGCAGCATGAATAACACAACAATTATTAGCTCTCATGGATCAATGCTTATTTATGAAGTACAAACACAACATATGCCCAAAATCTGGTTGGCTTCTTACCGAGCTGTATGATATTACACAACAAAGGCAACATAGGAGTCTACATGCAGCTCAATTAACTCTCACCAACACCGTGCCAGCACATAATAAACTGATGTTAAAAGAGTATTCTAAAAGAAGTAACAGAAAAACAATAACGATGAGAAGATTTTCACTTCATCCTCGTTAGCAGGTAACGATAAGTCGGTATTGACGTAGGGTGTGGCAAGGGTGACCACATTCCTTTCAGGAGATAATCTATCTCCGTACATGCACACTGGTATCTGCCACTATCAATCTGCCTACTAAATTTGAAATGTCTAGTCTCACCCGCTTCACAGACATGATAGGGCTCACAAATATAAAAGAGGGCCACGTCACCCCTACCATGCCCATTTGGGGGTGGCCTGTCATCCCAAACCTAATGCTTGATATGGCTTACCTAAGTACAAATTTGACGACTATCTTCAGTCCTCTTCAAAGATTTGAGGGAAGTTCCCTCAAAGTGATGTTAAAAGAGTATTCTACGAGAAGTAACAGAAAAACAACGATGACGAGAAAATTCTCACTTCATCCTCGTTAGCAGGTAACGATGAGTCGGTATTCACGTAGGATGGAGCCGTCACCGAATCCCTCACAGCGTTCAACGCTAGCTCCGAGTCTGTCTTCGTGGTTGTGCGCTTGCCTTCCATCCGATGCTGCCAGTCACTGAAACATCATCACATTAACACCTCACTGATCATTCCAACCTACTCGGGACCTTAGTGCTGAGACCATATAGCGGTCCAGTGCGCTTGCCCAGGGAGAGGAAGGGAATTGGTAGGTGTGTGCGATGTGTGTTAGCAACGTGCGGAAGGCGGGTTAAGTAGGAGTGAGCAGCTTGTTGGGTATTTCTATAGTGCGCGCCTTCTAGACGTGGCCTACTGTCTGGCTTAGCCCTGACTGGCGCTGTGTATTACGCCAACCAGCGGCCAGCCAAGTCTATTTACTTCGACTCATGCCGGCGCGGCAGGCAGACTTGACACTGCTAGATCAAGGAGCCTGCAACGGTCAGTTTATAGAGGACATCGTCGAACCCCCTTTTTGCTGCCCGGGATTATCTCCCTGTTCATCATGTGCATAGGCATTATTACAAATAATTCTTTGGTAGACGAACGCGCCCGGGGTGAGTCTAACCCTGGCCACTCAGCGTCACGCTCTACTGCACATGGCGGCCGAGGGCGTTAACCACTCGGCCACATAGGCAGGTTACTTCACTGCTCTGAACTATCATAATTACTGATATAAACCACACAAACCATCTCTACTTTAACAGCCACTTTCCATGTGAACCTCGGTTAGTTGGTTTGCCTCAAACTGTTCTGGAAGAAAACTATTGTGGTAAACAGCATAGGCTCTTCATGGGCAGATGTCCTTCCTGTCAAACAGCTAGTGGTCTGGACTCTTGCATTCATCATCCACCACCAGGCTGCTAATGGTAGGGACAAACCCTCCTTGTTATCGTTATTATTATGATCGACTTACTGGTGTGGCACAACGGGTAAAGCAATGGACTTGTGATCAACAGGTCGTGGGTTCAAATCCTACTCGAGGCAAAAGCTCCGTAACAATCTTGGGCAAGTTGTTCACATCTATGTGGCTCTGTCACCAAGCAGTATAACTTGGTACCGGCCAAGAGGCGGTGATGCTCTGTGGCTGGGAAGGTAACCGCAGGCCTGGCGGAGAGTAATGGGAGCCTACCTCCATGTGTCTGACTTATAGTCATCTGCAGGCTGCCTGCCTGTACACTGGGAGCAGCTCCGGGCCCAACACTCGGTAACAAGTATGGGAAGCCTTTACCTTTACCTTGCTGTTGTCAGTATTAGGTTTTTAAAATTGAATAAAGTAAAAATGCCTTTGAAAATTGCATTATCAACAATACTTGCATTAAGCAGTGGTCAGTTTGGCCCAGTGGCAATGGCACGGCATGCATCAACAAAGTAAATTAATTGACGGTAAAAATGCGAGGTAATTCAGACATAGTTTGAAACAGTTATTGTCAGTAATTTTGTTTCACAAACCTGCCACCGTTTGTCATCTCATTGTCCAAGGCGCTCAGTCGATGGATGTTACGTATTGATGCCGGCAGATGATCTGCTGGCTTGACACGATCCACTGACGTGTGAGTGACTGATGATGACACACCGGTGGACGACATGGTGTTTCTCTTACTCGCCTCATTTGACTCATCAGCAACCCTCTTTGTGCTCCTGCGCGGTGCCACCTGATTTGACTGCAGGCTCTTCAAAACCAGCATCGAACACTCGGTAAAGCGCAAATATCGTTAGACCTATCTTGCTCAAAACCTACGAAAACCAGATTTCCAACCTGTTTTTGAGCATGTTGTATATGTAGATCTATCTGGACATGTCAAGATAGACCTAGCAGGTCTGCAACAAGTTTAAAGCCGTCTTGTCAAAAGCAGGTTTTCAGCTAGATAAAAGCAATGCCATTTGAAAATGAAAAACTGCACGGACTTTTCTCAGCTGCCAGCCAATAGACAGTCAGGTTAGGAGGACATGTGTAAACATCGAGCACAGCAGCTGAAAAGCATCATTTAGCGTTGAAAATTTTATAAATGTAGTACATAATGAAGTCATTCCGGGAGATGCCAATCTGAACACATCTGAAGAAGTCAAGGAACTGGTTTGGCTTGGCGAAGCATTTTTCAGAACAGCTGCTGGTGTCATATCGGCCGTATTACCTGCTGTTATTATGCATGCAACCCTCACATTCGTTATCAAAATGCAAAACAAACTCGAGTTACACATTTTTATTGGTCACAGTGGCTAAGGTTCCTCCAATCACTCAAGCTGTGTCCACATCCTCATCACTCAAATCCTAACACACCAGGAGCTAACATCACACTGTGACAGCAAAACGGTCAGTAACTGCACCGTGATTGCCCCACATTTTACAACTGACCCATCCAACTTCAATAACGCATCTCCAGTTCACAAAAATCAGGCCTTGTTCAGGCTAGTTCAGTCGCATGATTAAACATTCGCATCAGATTTTGAGCAGTTTTCACTGCACGAAACTCTGCTAGCGCGGTATATGCTGCCGCCATGTGTCTGTCCATCTGTCATATGCCGGTATTGCATCGATACCAAAACGGCTAAACAAAGTATCACACAACGTCCCGTTTTCGATCTCATCGTGAGGTCCGTTTACCAGCGGGTAGCATCGAACTCAACAGTAATTCACAATGGCTGAATCGGAAACCGACCATCCTAGTGACTGTGAAGCAGCTGCCAAAGGTGCTCGCCGAAAACGTCCGATAAAATGCTCTCCGAAGCAGACTCAAACGACAAGCCGTACTAAACGGTAGTCGAATCTTCACTGGACAAAGTCCTCCATCCGTGACGATTTGTCTGACAGTTCATCTTGGGATGCCAAACCAAACGAACCAAACGACGACTGAAGAAAACCCATCTTCGTGGTTGTAAGAAGAAGAAACTTAAACCACCAGACTGGGACAGTTTGTCCTCTTTGGATATGGAAAGTCATGTTCAAACTGAAAGACCTCTCTGCGGCTTTTGACACTGTCGACCACACTCTGCTTACGCTACGTCTGGAACGTCAGTTCGGTCTGCGAGGCGCTGTACTCCAGTGGTTCTGTTCCTACCTCTCAAACAGAACGTACAG
>Ga0209780_1001625_pt1 | contig 15094 bp, 9 predicted proteins | sample WorMetexBAHAMAS2_FD_187384 | JGI IMG/M metagenome (GOLD analysis project Ga0209780, IMG submission 187384) | Marine gutless worms symbiont microbial communities from Max Planck institute for Marine Microbiology, Germany - Inanidrilus exumae... | ecosystem: Host-associated > Annelida > Digestive... | reverse complement strand
ACGGCGTTGGTCGTATCAACGAAGTTACTCTACGTCGAGCCCGGTTAGTACTGGGATGGGTGACCGTGTCCGGGTTCGACTCCCGGCGGCGGCACTTTATTTCGGTATGTAACCAGCCACCCAGGTCGACTCAGCCTTCTACCCTCCGTGGGACGGTAAATGAGTACCAGCCAAAAGGCGGTGATGCTCTGCGACTGGGGAGTAAAGGCAGGCATGGTGTAATTTGCAGGTAAAACTGTGTGATCCATGTCTGAGCGCATTTGAGGTAGTTACGACGATGCGCTATACAAATCGACGTATACAGACAGACTGACTGACAATGCCATTGCAGAAGGCATGACGTGACTTTGTTGTTGAAACGCATAAAATGAGTTAAAATAATAAAATATTGAATGGTTATCTGCGGTCGTAGCCTAAGCCAAACAGGAACATTTTTAGTTTATTTGTATACGCAGTCGCCGAACGCGAGAAGATGTCTGTAGGCCTACTTGCATAAAGTTTCTTTTCGTATATTTATTCCATTGTAAGCCACCTTAGTATACTAGTAAGCGATGCACTAGGCCTAAGTGTAAAGTGAAACATTTGCGAGAACTCTGCGATATTATTTGCCACGCTATGAACGCTGGGATTGCTCTGGCGCTGTCTACGTTGTTAACTGAACGGAAATCAACTCGACGGCTTCATCGACAGGTGCCCTAGCTGCAGTGCGACCGCCAAAGTCGTAATTGCGTCATCATCTGGCACTTTTCACACCATCGCGCGAGTACGTTCTGTTAGCAGTTCCCGGCAGGAGACTTACAAGCTCAACTCCGATGGATTAGAAAGTCTTCATTTTTTCATAACCTGCGTTGCTATAATACTCTGACCGACAGATAATCTTTTCTTTCACTTATGCTGGTGTAAATTTTCATTGTTTCGACGTTTCGAGCAAGAACAAGAAAAGAACAAGAACTTAACTGGCACATTTGCAACTAAAAACTGAATTGCTAAACACAGTATCATAGTGATATTCATGTCTATTATGTTTGCTTTAAATGTCTGAAGTTCTATAGTATTGTAGCGCAAGATGTTACATTTCAAAACATTTCTATTTTTAAAAATATATGTGCAAAATTAAGCGGTTTTTATATTCCAAAACACGATTGTTATCTCGAGAACGGCAGAGCGAGAGTAGGGCTACAGTATAGATAATAGAGCTATTCGTTTCATTGTGCGCGTTCAGTGCAGTGAAGCCTTATCGGGATGGGCCTGATGCGATGATGCGCGCTCGTAAATTCTCCACTTTGGTTGACGTCACAAATCACCGGAGGAAGCAGCGCTACAGTGTCGCCGCCTGGCGACTCGGACACACATCAGTCGTCGTCGCCGCTGTCCGACCCCGCAGTGCGTTGCCGCTCGGCGCCGCCCGAACTCCGCGAGGATCAATTACAAAGGCGTCGCACTGGTGATTTGCGGGTCACGTGGGGGTGATGAGTCGGGTCAAAGGTCACGTAGCCAAGCCGGCTCAACTTGTGTGTTTTATGCTGCCGAACCAGCAAGATAGGCCTCATGCTGTGACTGCGAGCTGTATAACCCGACGTCATCGCGATAGTCCCCGTACCATCAGCTCAGCCTAGATAAGAACTGTTATAAAACAGGCCTGCATGAGTGCATGTAGGCCTATTATGTGCATATTGCACACGCGTAACGCACATCACTAAAGACGCGTGGATAAGGCAATCAAGAATAATGGTCGAAGAGGAAGCTATGTTTTTGTTAATGCTCGCATTTAGGCCTATGCGCACCTACGCTTAAAAGTGCATAATCAAAACTGATATCAGATGAACTGATATCAGTACAAAATGTACCGGTACAGTTTGCGGTCAAAATGATGCTATCCGAACGGCATATGTTTTGATACGTCAGTGCTCGGCCTCGGCCATTTGGCCTCGTTCAACATCTCTGGCCGGAAGTTGATTGTTACAGCTTTACATCTGCAGAGCCAGCTCATTGTATTTTTTGAACAGCTAAACTGCAGATTGAAATAGGCCTCAGCTTCAGTTTAATGCACGGCGTATAATCACGCGATGATTGCTTTACCGTTACGACTTGCACGGGAATGATCAATTGATCATGTTCAGCTGACGTGAAATGCGGTTACCTGTAGCATGTTTATGTCATGTTTCCAGATGTAGGCTTACGTTACCCAACTGACATTTAGGTGGCTTATCAGTAGCGCGCTGGAGAATGAATTATTCAGCATCACTGTCAAGCTTTGTCCTCGATACTGGTAAGTGGGCTGGTCGTTCATGACGCCAGCATGCAGTAACAGCTGATCTGTTAGACGGAAGCTATCCATCACCGTGTTCTTCCAAGCCGCAGTCCGCTGCTGCTGCAGCTGGCTGCTCCAAGTACCGTTATTCATCGTCTCCGCCGTGGCGTCCATGCAATACAATGGACTGCGACTGAGGCATCTGTTAATAACGAGGGGCCGTGATGACACCCCGAGACACGCCCACCGCACCCCTGTGCGCGCCAAATTATCCTCCCACCCCACCCCGTCTGCCTTTTGATCGGAATGGCGTGTGATATGTGGCGCGATACAGCGATGTGATGGCGAAGACGCCGGCTGTTTGCATTTCAACTGATTTGCATTCACTGCACGCAGCCGAAGAATGATTGGGTCTAATCAGCATGGATACCGGTAATTCATTCTACCAATAGCCCCGATTACCCTACTTAAGATTTCTGACTAAATTTCGCTATGTCTATTGTGCCACGTACGATGCCAGCAGACGAAGATAATGAAGAATGAAGAAATTCAGCCGAAAATCAACTTACTGTATTCATTGATCACTTTTATAAACTTCTATCCTTATCGTGTGATTTTAATTGTTTTTTTCGTAGGCATCACAACGTGTTACCAATGCATGGCCCTTGTTGTCATCAACACTAGAACACAGCGTTCTTTAGCTTCCACAAGACAAAAATAGCAAGCAGTAGTGTCACACGTGTCAATACCGTCAGCTATTTTCTTGCATACGTTTAGCATAGCCTACGTCAGCAGCACTTCACGGTACTGCGACGCAACGCAAATTACGCAACGCAGCGCATCCGGTGTGAACGAACCTTAATGTACCACGAATAGGCCTACGAGCATTGGCGTCGGCGTCGCCAGTTATGGGGCACGTGCCCCCTCGAATTACAACAGTTAATTTTTTTCAGTGCACTTTGATCTGTACAAAGTCTGACAGCGACTATTATGTCGACAGTTGCCTCCTGTAAAACCCAGTAACTTTTGCATGTGCCCCTCCTGGCACCAAATCCTGGCGACGCCACTGTCTACGAATTTGGTTTGATATACCCACGTGGTTGCACAGCAATGACGTGGTTACTGTTCATGCATGCTGGCTGGTGAATGGCCGATGACGTATGGTGTGTGACGGTGAATGTGGCTGACCCGTGACATTGCCGGCCGGTGTGTTCAGTGTTCACGTCTCTCAGTCGGTGCTAGCGTGTCTGGTGGTCGGGCCTGTACGTCGGTCGCAGCCGCTGCGGCTGCTGACAAAAGCTGTAGCATTGTCGACACGACTGCTGCTTGCCGTGATAATAACCAGTCTGGCGTGACTAGCTGCGATAATTTTCTTCCGATCCGTCGCGTCGATCGCCCTGCGGATCGACTGCAGCCGCGGCCGTCGACAGTACGGGTCTCCCTCGCCGACCCGCTTGGCCTCGCGGGTCCTGATGCTGGCCGTGCGTTTGACCGCTGCCCGTCCATCATGATGATGACGGACTGTGATGGACACCACTTAATGTCTGTCTGGCTTCATAGTTCGACGGTATCAAAGTCAGTAAGACCATGCAGGCGGGAATCCAATTCGACAAGGTCGCGTCGCTAAGTCTGTGTTGCCAGTGTCTGTCGTGAACGGCTCTATCGTATAGACCTACGCGTGAGTGACGCCGAATTCACAGTCGATTGCGGTTTTAAGATAACCATTTAACGCATAATTACACACCAACCATGTTTCAAACAACAGATTTATGTGTAGTTCATGCTGATTATGTGCACACATGAATTTTATACGGAAATGTTCAGACGTGCTATTATATTAACTAACTACAGTGTGAGTCAAAAAACAATACACTTGACTTTGATTATAACTTCGGCAAACGTAGACCAAGTTTTAAAATTCTTTCACTGTTAGATTCCTGGAGAAACTCTATGTAACATTGCAGTCTTCCACCTCACCTTAACTTTGCGAAATTCAAAAGTCTAAAATAACGGCTGAACGTTTACTCATACCATCAAAATCACTCGGTTTTACTTGAAGCTTAACAATATGTAGACGACAAACGTTATAAAAAATACCAGTGATCATATACTTGATTTTTATGCAAGATATGAAGCACAGAATGCAGATAACGCATGAATGTTGGGAATGGGAATACGATTTTTATAACGGCAAACCCCGTGAAGTTTATGCAACAAACGACTTCTCTGTTGTAAGAAGGTGACAGTGGTGTTTGTAACTAATACTTACTGCAGTGGACCTACCTGATAAATAGTCCGAAAGTTACAGCAATTGCCAAAAAAGTCCATCTCAGATACAGACACAAGCTCGCAGATATTTACGCCATTCAATGGTGGGAGCTTATCAATGATTATCTGCTGCAGCGAATGTTACATGTCAATCATCCACTGCTTCAGTTCGCTGACATCACGGATCCTCTTCTGAGCACTGCGCTGCATTGTTTTCCACAGTGGCAGGATTCAGACCTGAGCTATTAAGGCGGCCTCATATCTTGCAAGGTGAATTCTGAGGTCCCATGCACATGTAATATACCATTGAAATCGGCCGCAATTGTAATATATTTATGTAAAAGGTAGTGTAGACACATATATAAGGCGAGGCGGATTAATCTTTATGATGTATGTGTACAAAATTTCCTCAGGAATCTGATGGTGAAAAAATTGTGTAAATCGGTCTATAAACTACTGCAATTTGATTTATTCAGAACAGTTAATGAGCACTCAACGAAATCAATCGCAAATTATGATAGTAGATTACAAACTTAATTATTAATCTCAGCACTTCTATAGCAATAGCTTTTAGCCTCTAAGAGAACGAAAACTTGTAGGATAGGCTATATACAGTACCGTAAAGGACCAAATAAACCAACCATTATAGCCGTAACAGTACCAATAGATGCTAATAAATTATTTTAAAGACCACATAAGTGCTCCAAGTATAATATTAATTATTCTGTCCATGCTGTTATGAACTTACGGCCAACCTGCCCCTATCAGTAGGTTGTTATAAGTATGCAGCCAGGATAAGACTCGGGCTGGATGGAAATAACGACGATCGGCTGTCGGTCGTAATGCGACGAAGCAGTATCGCAACGTCGTATTTTAGTTGAATAGGAAACTCGTCGATCATTTTCGACGTTATCGCTGACAGGAGCCGTGCGGCCGGCAGACCCTGCAGACGGAAGAAAGCGTCATCGAGCAACTTGGACGATGATGATGCCAGGTGTTAAGCGGCGCGGTCAAGAGCATAAATCAACTTGACGACAGGTCATTAGGCGCCATCAATCTGTATTGGCTGGACTGCGGACGCTCATCAAAGACGTAACGACCACGCCGACCGGAACAATACCGCACACAGCTTGCGTACTGCAGTACTCTCCGCACTCGCAATGGTCAACACCAGTCTTGTAGTCAAGACCAGCAGTGCGAAGACCAAGACCAATTCCGGCAACAAATGAAACATAAAACAAATAAAGTTTCATGAACGATGTAAAACAACCATCAAGTCTGTTATACAGTTCACAATTCGCATTAAATTTAACGAAGTTTAGAAAAATTGCAACGTTTGTTATTAATTTGTGCAAAAAGGATGATAATTTTACGACACATACATGCTAACAAATTATTGATCGGCCTCGAAAACAGCCGAGACCAATCCTTCGAGACCAAGGACTACACGTCTGGTCAACACTGATCAAGTTATCTGCATTGCAGTATCGCTGTCGTCAAAGATGAAATCAGTAACGACTTTTAGTTTAGGCGTACCGGTACTTATTAAAACGTTATTCCTTTTCTCAACTTTTAGGCTATACAGACTGAAAGTAAACGTCACTCGTGCGTGTGTGTTTAGTTGGACGTGTACAGTCGGACAATGTGTGCCGTGTGTCAACAGTCGACGACCTGAGACCAACTCACGTCTCAGCACTCGGCTCAGCTCATCTCAGTTCACAGACACCAAGCACCTGCACCTGCAGAATCATCGTCCTCATCATCTCGCTCGCCCTTCGTCGATTTACAGCTATACAGATGTGCGCGTTGAAATGTTTCCCAACGAATGGTGACGATGATAAATTATACCGTCAACAGAAATATGCGGCATTTCGTGATTTGTCGTCAGCAACTGACGACAAATCAGGTCCATCGTATTGTGTACGACAAAGGCCTAAACCAAATATAGGGTGGACGTTGTTGTTGTTTTACCCTGGTACACAGGAATAAGGTAATCGAAACACTGCAACCATTTGAAGTTGACAGCGTTTGTAAACGTTAAGTAACTTATTTGCGGCATATCGCGGTATCTATTCCATACTGGTAAACCACACATCTCGAGCTGTATGTTGTTAATGCACGAACAATTCCACCAATGTCTCATGCACGGACTGCAGATAGGCAGTCACTGCCAATCGCAGTGTGATTTTAGCTGCATTGTTGTTGTACTGTTATAGGCTTATGCGTCCTTTTTGTTACGTTGGCATTAGATCATTAGCAATGTTCCATGGAGTGTTCAACGGTTACAATGGTTTACATACAGGCCTGGCCTATTGCTTCAGCTACTGCAAGAAGTGATGCCGAGAAGGGGGAAATGGGTGATCACTGATCAGTGTCCCAACAGGGCCGGCGTTAGTTCTCAGCGGCCGTGACTGCACGAATAGAATACGAATATAACACATAATGTCGATTGATTAAGGTTTTACGTCCCATCCGATAAAAATAGGTCATTTCATGTCAAGCTATTTCAACGATCCCTATCAACCTCTCCCCAGTTAAAATCAGAAGGACGAGGCTGGTGAAAGTAAAGGATAATAATGTCCATTGACTAGTCATTTCACGTCTTACTCGACATAACAACAGCAGGACGAATAGGCCTTTCTTGCACAGCAACCCAGACAAGCATCTCTCACATTACCAGTTGCTAACTTTCACATTTACTACGAACTGTTGTCTTCTTATTATATAACCAAACAAAAAACTGAAAGTCATGTGCAGACGGTTAGACCAGAAACTGCAGTACAGCCGTGAATGATAAAATGAAACACATCACTCCTCCATTGTGATTTAATGCATTTTCATCCACAGTCCACTGCAGATAAAACAGCTCCATCATACACGTGACATAGAATCAAATGCCAACATACAATTGATTACTGTTACACATCACCGCTTAACACACAAAATAATTAGACACCAACCACGTTTCAAACAACAGATTTATGTGCATAGTTCATGCTGATTATGGGAATGTTTAGAATGTGCAGCTTGTTAACTTTCAGTGGACTGCACAAACTCTACTGCTCTAGACATCTTCAAATTACCAGTCTCTAACACGCTACAACCCACCACGCAGTCATGAAAATTGAAAAAATTCTGTAATTCTGGCCACTGTTTCTGCTTGCAGTATAACAAATCTATAAAGCCTTGTGAAAACCGCAGCCTTTGGCTACCTGTAATGAACAGATGGCAAATATTTGACAAGGTAGTGTAGCAACACATTTAGCTGTGATGGAGTTTAAATGAAGAAGACTTATTACAAATTTATCACAAGTCTCACAAAGACAGAGTCATGAAAACTGGTCAGCACTTAGAGATTGATTGAGTTAAGGTTATACTCTACACAGAATACTGTAAAACCCTTTAATTTGGCTGCACTAAAAGTTGGCGATTATGCATACATAGTTATTTTGGCGCCTTTTATCTCGGCGACTTCAAGTCGCACGATTCCAACACATGAGTAACGCCAATCAAAGTCGGTACAGTATCAATATTAACGCTCTTTAAAGGGTTTTACAGTAGGTCATATTTTGAGAAGTTTTAATTTATCAGCCAATATGCTTATTTTCCCTCCTAACCTCCAGACAATCATCATTGTCCAAATGATGGAAGGGACAAGACAGCACTTAGAGAAGTTATGGCCCAGAGTGTAGTTGCAATGCTTCCATTCACAAGTTGCCAATGGGTCCAGTTGTTTTGTGCCATATTGTATAAGCGTTCTTCACTTGGCAGCCTTTGCAACGTGAAAAACAGACAGATTACAGCACAGCCGATTGCCATGCTACTATGGAAGTGGACTGTATTCCATGTCACGTATGATGTGGTAGATCATCAGCATTCTACCATATGTTAGAAATTCAAGTAATCTGTGATATTAATTCCAACTGTAACATTGTTTCAGTAAAGTCACTATTTCATATCCAAGTAGTACTAATAATCATACACAAACATACGGTGTCTTAGCGGCTATTTTGTAGGTGAACCTGGCTTAGCCAGTTGTCCTTTACCTTCCTCTACTTGTTAAAGAACTGAACATCTGGGGACAACCGACTGACTGTTACAGGCCAATGACATTCCTTGCACCCAGCCAACACTGTCACCACACTGACATCAGTCAGGAAATATCATTAACTGGTTATGAAATAGTCATAATACCAGACAAGTACACAGGCTTTTGCCATATACCAGTACATCATATGGTCATGCAGTCAGTGTGACGGTATTAAGCTTTGGAACAACGTTCCATATAAAAATTCATACTGCGCAGTTTCAGCAAGCAACTACCGACGCCGGACACATTCTTCATTCATCTTCAGATTCCCACAGACTGCCTCGACTTTGTCTCGATGACTGATTCTTCCAGTACGAGCTATCACTAAATCTCTGACCAAATGCAGAGTCCTGTCGCCTGGAGTGTGGAGATGCGGAATCGTATTCTGCAGTGCGTGGCGGAGCACGCCGCCGCCAGCCATCACCGTATGATGACCTCTGCCTGTCACGCCTGTTATCAGTGAAACCATCACCGTATGATGACCTCTGCCTGTCACGCCTGTTATCAGTGAAGCCATCACCGTATGATGACCTCTGTCTGTCACGTCTGTTATCAGTGAAACCATCGCCGTATGATGATGATCTCCACTTTGACTGCCTCTGTCTGTCATCAATACGCTTGTTGTCAGTGAACTGCAATTCTTCGAGCTCTGGCAACTCAGTGATCCGACTGAAGGCTGGCACGTTGCTGATCTCACTGTCCAGTTCACATGGAATGTCAAACACACATCCCTACAACACAGCATGTCAACCATCACATAACTAGCAACAATGCTATTTTTCCTTACTCTGACATCAATTATCTCCATGATATTCAACAATTGGTCAAAGTAATTTGACAAAAGGCCACACTGCCCAATGCATGAATCATTCAATTGTTTGCAGCCTGAAAACGTTCAGTTTAAATGGTTTCAAAATTAAACAATCCACACATTCCCCATTCCTGTCGTACAAGCACGTGCATGTGTTATATATTGTATCCTCTTAGGCATGCTATTTTTAGTGATCATGGCAGCAAAATCAAAATAACTTTGCACAACCCTGAATTTTTCGGGACAACCCTAAAAATCTCTAGTGGATTATTTTTACTATCAACACTAACTCCTTGCTCAAATTTCACCAATATTCATCTAAAAATCTCCGAGAAACCTGCCAACGATCAAAATGATGGAGTCCAGCCATCTCTAATATTTTTAACAGGTGATTCAGCACAAAATACATGACGAACGAGAAAGGGACCTGGTGGTCAGCACACAACTGAAGCCCAGTCACTTGGCTCTTCACTTCAGCAGAAATGTGCTCTTCAAGCAACTGATGCGCGTAATAGCGTCTGAACAATTTCTCGGCTGGACGAAACAAGTAAGTTGTGAAGCCCTACAACAACATAACACAGACGCATCATTCCAGCAGTATTCACCGAATGTAGTGCAACATCGTGTTATAGTCACAACTGCGTGGTGACTTAGTGGTAGGGCGTTGGACTTGTGATTTACAGGTCCCGGCCAGTCCGATTTCACGTACTATAGGTCTACTCAGCCTTGCATCCCTCAGGGGTCGCCAAATTGAGTACCTGCTTCGGCTGAGGATAAAGGAGGGTCAGTTTCCCATAGCGGTGAAAGCTAAGTTGATGCCAACTGCTATACACTGTTTACTTACTTCACTTTACTTACATTCGTCATACAGTACTCACGACATCTACTGGAAAAGGTTAACCTTACTGCTGAGGACCACCATCTCCACTCTCCAGGTGAACGTGGGTTAGCTGACTGCAATGGTTATGGAAGAGAGCCTTGGTGTCACTCAACCAGTTGTGTCAAAGTGCTGAAGGAAATTCAAAGCACTAACCCCAACCATAGCATCATCCCTTTCACTAGGAGCCTGGTGATGGATCACAAAAACAGGAGGCCAGTGGGTCAATCATTTCCCTGGTGGGAAATAATCACCAACTGGAGAGACTTCCGACAGATATTGCTCCCTTTGTACTGGCTCACTGCTGTGGTTTATGACGACAAATATCACATAATAATCTCACTCTCTCTCTGGTGCTGGCCTCAACAACTGAAGAGTAATGGTATATACACACTTACCACTCCACTGCCACCATGTATTCTGCACATTTTATTGTTCAAGCTTGTTATTTTTTAAATTTTGTTTGTGTCACGACGGCTCTTGAGCATACTTTGTGTACATTATTGTAATAAATCTACCCACAAGAGTGGCAAACGACTTCCACAGCAAAACGGCAAACAAACAATCAAGTTCTCCATGAAGGTTAAAGATGAGCTATCACAATGCAATCATCCTCGTCTGCCAATTTACAGATTCCTCGTACTACTCTGTTTTTAGATTCCTTCTCATTCATTGATCCAAAATCCTGGATTCATTCCAATAGCCTCCCAAAACCTAATTATCTCAATCTACTTATAACAATGCCTAGTGGCTAACCCTGCGACTCTAATTAATTGACTACGACACTTTAGAAATATTTCTACTTACTTACTTGGGAGTCACATACAACCGTACACCAGCACAGTTCTACGGCAATCTCACCGGTGTAGCAGTTAACAGCGACCGTGGCTTGTCATTTCCAGAGATGACTGCAATGGCCGCTGCAAGAGACTCGACTGCTCCATGACTTGCAGCGACTTCTTCAGCCATCTTCATGAACCTCTCAGCAGCTGCAGTCGGCACAGAGTTCAGAGACCTGTCAGCAAAGAAACAACCTGTCACGACAGACTTGACACTCGTAGCAACTGCAGTGAGCACATCAGCAGTATACAAGTGACCTGTACACAATACCACAGACACTGACAGCCACTTCAGTTTACTGACACTGTGCATCCAAGGTAGACCTCCAACAATCAAACATCACTATTGCCATCATCATTTCAATGGATGTTTTCCAAAAGCACCTTACATAGCCAGTCTCCTCAGTTTTTATAAAGGGACTCAAAGCATTGATCTCAACCCGCAAAAATCATCCACTGTTCCAAACCATTCAATTTATCCACTACCGGAGTCTTGACAGAAGGCACATTGCTGTTTTTATGTTTAAGACTAAGATATGACATGAGTATAGTACCTTGTAATGAGTAAGATACTCGCCTCTAAAGCACTCAGAAATGGCACACGTTAACAAACTTTTCCCTGCCATCCAAATGCTTATCCACGAATGCAATGAGCCATCCTGCCTTTAATCCCCAGCCACAGTGCATCACCACGCTGGCCAGTACTCATTTCCATCCCACAGAGGTTAGGAGGCTGAGGTGGCCTGGGTGGCTGTTACATACCGAGGTGGTATGCCCGCCCGAAGATGGTCACCGATCTGAGTACTAACCCGATAGAGTGGCAGCCAGGCATCAAACTCACGACCACTAGTACGAATAACAATGACATATCAGAGAACAATCATCAGTAGTTACTTGATGGCATCTTCTGCTGCTGAAGCGGCCAAACGATCAGCATTTGGAGGTGCAACCTTCTTGAACCTGACTCCCTACAACATTCAATGAATAATAAATCATATATTCTTTGCACATGTAAACTCATACACTGTTTAATTGCCAGCTTCTAGGTAAGCTGGGTTCAGCCCGGTGGCACTTCAATTCTGTCTCCACTTAGCTGGCAACTATGCATTCTCTTGCAACAGAGAGTTCGTAATATATTAACAGCAAATGCTACTCTTTTCCTATCATTTTAATACCATACCGTCATGTCTTCTTTGATGTTCCCTCCGTTCAATTCATTCCACCTCTACCACTGTGTAAGAGTACGTTTGATTCTCTCAGCAATATCCAATGGACCTCAATCAACCATCGTGATCATCAGACTCACCGGTTCCAGTAAAAACAGTTGCCTGGACTCTTCATGTTCACTCGTTCTATCTTCACCTCATACTCCAATTTCATCAGCCAGGTCTCATGGTCATACTCAACTGAACATAACATACTGAAAATGGACGTTAAACTCCAACTAATTGCATATAACATATGCAAAGTACATTATATTCACCATGTAAAAGTCATCGATGTAGCAAGAAGCGACTGACATATCAGTAGAACTCACGGCAATTCTTTCAACAGTGCTGAGATCGGCCGACTCTGTTGACGGTTGGTAAAGGACCACGGAGATGCCGGGACGACCCGCTCTACCAGTACGACCAGAACGGTGAATATAGGAATCAACATCCTGTACACAGTTTGTATCAGTTATACTATCAAAATTACTCAACAGAACACCTCAGTCCTCAGTGCTTTGACAATATTGTCTGGGAGACATAAATGGCATCCAACGTGTAGAACCTGCTTCAATATGATGCAGACCAACGTGGAGCATAAAGAAAATAATATGAACGTTGTAGTATTAACAGTAGCAGTTAAGCACTACTCAATGTTATTTATGCCACACATTACTTTTCACACCGTTTCTTCCTTTTACTGTCTCGGTTTTGTTTCAGATTGTTAAAAATTTTCGTTCCAGTAATTTTTCAACTTTTAACCTTTGTTTTCTTATTTTCATTTCAGTAACTTGTAGCAACAGTTAACTTGTTTAATCTCAGTCTACCAAAATTCCTGTTGTTCACGTTAAAAAACAAGGAACATCCGATGTTAAAACAAAGTGGTCGCTCTGCCTGCCGTCAAGTCACACAGTGCAAACAATGAATATACACTTAACGTATGTGTCTGGGATGCTCAAGCAGAGACAACATCTAGTGCTATCAACAGTAGCAATAGAAAAGAATCAGTTCACAGTGACCTAATTATGTTCTTAAACAACATTGGAAAATGTCGTTTAGTAATTTTTACAAACAACAGACTGTTAATGTTGACATATCAGTGAATTCTGATAAGATACTTTGGCACATTTTTAGCATTAGAGCTAGTATCAGAATCCGGTACACTGAAATTTATCAGAAAGTTGGATGCAGTAATGTCATCAGGAGTCAACAAAGCACACACGAATGTCTGAAAATTTTTGGTAATCTAGTATCCAACAGTAATTAACAGATACTGTAAAAACCTTAATGTTCGCATGCCCTTTATTTCACGATTTTAAGATAAAGTGCACGAATGTCGATATCGTACCATCTTTAACTGGTATAGCATGTTGTGTTGGAAATGTGTGGTTTGAATTCACCAAAATAAAAAGCACCAAAATAATTTTGCATGTGAATCATCAACTCTTGGTGCAGCCAAATTAAAGGGTTTTACAGTATAGCGCAATATTAGGATGTGAACATTAACGTTCTTCTTATATTAAAAGCACTTGCCTTTGGAGGTGAACATTGAATGACGAGGTCGACCTCAGGAATATCAAGCCCACGAGCCGCAACATCAGTCGCTATAAGAACTTGATAACGGCCTTCACGGAAACCCTGTTAAGTAAGTAACAGCAAAATGATGATTAATTAGATGAACAACGTATCAGCAAGGCTGATCCCTGTTTTGCTTGTGAGCTTATGAAAGTCATCACTCAAGGTGATCTGCTCAATCTACACTGGTAATATGTGTGATACATATAAGACTTTTTAAGTAATGAATAACTAGGATAATTTTTGAAACGTTAACTTAATTAAATTCTGCAACAGTCACAAACCCTGTAGACAATGCACAATGCTAGCAAGAAACCAAAAAATGACTACATGAGCATATAACGAATGAGAGAATGTAACAAAAGTTTAGTTCATAGCCAGCCTTTCCTTAGACTTCCCTCCACTGCTTCTACTCTGTTGGCTGGCTGAGAGGAACCACTTATGGTGCCAATTATTCCTAAAGTTCTCCCGGAAAAACCAGAGAGAAAAAAACGTGGGGGACCAGCTAACTCCACCTAGGAAAGGGCCGCTAAAATGTCCGAGTCTTTGCTCAGGCCAAAAGAACATCAATCTCAACAGATGCAGTTCAATGATAAGTTTATCAGCACAGGTAAGTGGTGGTTGGGAGCACACCTTCAACACCATTTCTCGTTTGTCTTGAGGAATATCACCATGCAGCACGTGAGCGTCGGCCGTCATGGCATCGGACGTTGCCAGCAGGTCAGCTTCCTTCTTCGTCTCACAGAAGACAATTGCTCGGCCGTGTGCACCACTGTACACTTGCAGCGTGTTGACAATGACGGACGTGCGTGTTCGCGGTGGACAGGCGATAGCTAGGTGCTACAACACAGCAGTCGGCTGGCATTACTCACCAGCAGCACAGCAGCACAGACAGCGATGAAGAGCAGACTCTTCTGTATGATGCAGACTGAGTCACTGGTGGACAAAACACTTCCAACCCCACTAACACTGCAGCTATAAGGCATTAATAACAAAAACTAATCATCAGTTTAACACTAAAGTGTAAGGGTCTAGTCATTTATCACATGTAGGAAACAGCAAAAATCATTTTGTTATGACCATTGTGATGTGAATCGGTGTAACCCTTACAAGGCAACTCACTTTAATGTCCCATCAATTTTCAAGCATTAGGCACAGCTCATACTATCTATATC